>Ga0182030_10001797_pt1 | contig 44822 bp, 43 predicted proteins | sample 812S3MmetaG_FD_121299 | JGI IMG/M metagenome (GOLD analysis project Ga0182030, IMG submission 121299) | Permafrost microbial communities from Stordalen Mire, Sweden - 812S3M metaG (Illumina Assembly) | ecosystem: Environmental > Terrestrial > Soil > Wetlands > Permafrost | place: Sweden...
GCACCAAGTTAAACATTTTGATCCCTTTGAGAAGGGATCTTTTTCATTGAAATTATAAAATTTTTAGCCTATGCTTAAATTATGAAAATATCTAAAAATAAAAATGGTTTCACTACTATTGAAACATTGCTCACAATCCTAGTATTAGCTGTCGTAGGTTTTGGAGGCTATTATGTATGGCATTCTCAAGACAATAAAACAAAGACAGCTCCAATGACTACAAAAACTTCGGCTAGTTCCAATGTAAGTTGGAAAACTGCAACCTTGAAATATGAAAAAATAACATATCAATATCCTGCTAACTGGAAAGTTACCGATTATTCATCCTCTGGCGTAGGATGTACAACTCCCGGTTCAGATCACGTATATTTGACTAGTCCCAATAATCAACTAGTAGAACTTCAAACAGGAGTGTCGTGTATAGGAGACGCTGGTTCTCAAGCTTTTGGTAGTGCAATTCCAATCACCGCTTTAGGTGTAAGTCTTTACCTAGTATTTGAGAATGACTCTGGTGATGGTTCAACGCCACCTACTTCTCCTCTATTTGCATGCTTAGCACCGAATACCTCTCCTGGCTCTCCATTTGCTCTAACTAGTAAGAATATACTGCTTAATGACAGCACTGCAACTGATAAGACAACAGCTGAATCCTTCTGCTACTATCCATATGATGTTTTAACGCTTACATCCGAGTCTCAAATACCCAAAGAGTCAGTTAGTTCTATTGAGAACTCAACAGGTTTTAATACCGCAAAGCAAATTTTTGAATCTATGCATTATTAGAGTAGTGTAACTCCCAACCCTGACTTAGATAAATGATACTCTCAATATGGTATTTCGAGTATTTTGATGATGCTGTATAATTATTTATACAGAATGAAAAAAAAACTTTTAAGACATAAGTTGTTATTATCAGTCGTTGGTTTTTTAGTTGTTGCTTTAATTGTTTTTGGAATTTACCAAATACGATTGTTACATAAGGCCCATAGTACATTTGATAATTACTATAGCTTTAGAGGTTGCGTAAAGTTACTCAAAAAGACCCCAACATACGGTATATGTAAAACAAATTCAGGACGCACTATAAAAATAGTTCTGTATCATGGAAAGTGGTATTTAGATGGCGACTTGCCTATAAATTTATGGGGTCATTTAGTGTAGGTCCAACTTGCTGCATCAGTTTGTATTTTCTAGAGTCTTCGTGGCTTTTTATTTAATGATATGAAGCCTTAAATGGTAAATATTTATGTAGCAAAAGTAAGACTTAAGAATGTATTTTGATGCTAATTTGGTCTATACTAATACCTATCATTTAAAAGAGGGTCTTTTATGAATAAAAAGGGTATTTGGATATCAGCAGCAATAGTAGCAGTCATTGTATTAGCGGTTGCAGGTTATTTTATTTTTCATAAAACATATAAGGCACCTGTTTCTGTGAACTCAAATAATAGTAATTCATCCTCAGCTGTGAATAATTCAGTAGTTATCACAGAGTCTAATTCGGTTCTTGGTAGCTATCTTGCTGATTCTAGTGATAACGCTCTCTACACCGTTGGAAGCGGTAGTACTGGCGTGAGTAATTGTTCCGGTACATCATGTTTATCCGCTTGGCCACCATATTTAGATAAAGGTGCAACAACAGGATTACCAAAAAATATCGGTACGATAACCAGATCTGATAATGGTGAAGTCCAATATACATATAAAGATATGCCCCTATACTTCTTCTCAAGCGATAGTCCAGGTCAAGCTACTGGTAATGGTATTTCCGGATTTTACCTAGCCACACCATAGCCAATATATTTTCGTTAGTGCATCTATAAAAGCATAAACGTTTGTTTTACTAGTCGACCAACTTTGGTATAGTTACTATGATGTTAACTAACGTTGTAGTCACCTATACCATTGATCCAAAAGCCAAAGAAGAACATATCAGACTTATTGAGGGTGTATTCGCCCAACTTAGTAAAGATAACCCAAATAATATAGATTATCAGGTAATGTGTCTAGAAGACGGAGTTTCTTTTGTACATATGTCGAGCGCAGAAACTCCAAATGGTTCTAATCCAATCCCACAGTTATCAGCTTTTAAAGATTTTGCACAAAATATTTCCAAAAGAGTAACTACTATGCCAAAGTCTATCAGCGGAACACTTATCGGAAGTTATCACAACAAAGCCTAATTAAAATATTTGAAAAAATGGCAAAAAAACCAAAAACCAAAAAGCCGTCTAAACCAAACCTGTTTTTAACAATAATTAAGTTACTGTTAGTTGTTGCACTTGGTGTATTTGGCTATTGGTATTTTTCGATCAAAACGCCAAATCTACCACAACCCTCATTAAAAGTTCTCGCTGCTAAACATGGTGTTGAGCTTGGGGTTCATGCTTCGCTAGATCGACTAGCTGATAAACCCTATACCGATATTGTAACTTCACAATTTTCTTTTTTAACTATCGATGGTGAAGCTAACTGGAATTTTGTTCATTCCACTCCAACCCAATATAACTACACTAAAGTTGATAAGCTGATGGCTTTTGCAAAAGCTAATAACATGCCCGTACAGATTCATCATTTGATATGGGGAGAGCAAAACTTTTTACCTAATTGGCTGAAAAACACAAACTACACAAGCGCAGAACTATTAAATATTATGCATGATTATATAACTAATCTTGTCAGTCATCTGAAAGGTAGAGTAGAAGTTTGGTCAGTTGCTAATGAAGTATTCTCACGGGCACAGCATGATTATGGATTGAGTGATTGGTGGGCAGATCATACAGGTGGTGGTACAACCTATGTCGACGATGCTTTTATTTGGGCTCATCAAACCGACCCTAATGCAAAATTAATTTTAAATGATTTTAATAACGAAACTGAAAATAGTATTTCTAATGCTGAATATAATTACATATTAGCAGCCAAAGCCAGAGGAGTACCGATAGATGGAATCGGTATGCAGATGCATATTAATGCGATCGACCCTCCAAGCATTGTTGCCATGGTCAAAAATATGCAAAGATTTGGTGCTATTGGTGTGCCAACATATATTACCGAGGCTGATGTTAATCTAAATTCGGTTAAGGGAAGTAGTACATATAAAACTCAACTAGAAGCGCAGATTTACTATGATGTGGTCAGGGCTTGTATCGAATCTAAATCTTGTGTTAGTTTTGATGAATTTGGGGTTAGCGATAAAGAGAGTTTACTTAAAATGTTATTTAGCACTAATTCACACTCTTATTTATTTACCAGTAGATATGATCCTAAGCCGTCATTTTATGCATTTCGTGAAGCTTGGATACAAACTTAAAATCTCTTGATATAATTGGGGTATGAAAGAGTCTACACAAGAACTCAGGAGTAACCCACTATGGAAAGAGGCTTTCGCTATCTCTGAGTATATATTTGATCAGTTTGATAGCTCCTCTTCTGTGCTCAATGAAAAATGGGATACAACTAACAAGATTCGTAATTCTACCAACGATATGATGCTTCATATTTCAATGGCGGTCGCAAGTAGTGAGGGTGCAGCGGCCAAATATGATTGGAATAGTGCACGTAAAAGCCTATTTGCTATGCAAACTATGTATTTGTTTGCCTGTAAGCAAGACTTCATGGATTTAGAACCTGAGTGGATAGTACGAATCGATAAACTTTTAGAAAAAATAGACGATGAGTTTAAAAAATCTGTTCGCGAAATCGACAATCAGTTCCAAGAAGAAATGGACCAATGGTTACAAAAATATAAGATATGGAAAAAAATCCAAGGAACGAAAATATAAATGGAACATATTCTTACAAAAGTCTTTAATAAGCGAGTGATCATTGTCGCAAAAGATAAGTCAATAATTGCGATAAGCTTTGAAACTCAAGATGGATTTTCATATTATCTGGCTAATTCGGTTGAGAATAAACACTCAGATTTATTAATTTCAGCTAAGAAACAACTTGATGAGTATGCCAGTGGCAAACGCAAATCTTTTAATATTAAGCTCAAGTTCAACGGAACCGACTTTCAAAAGTCAGTCTGGAATGAAGTCGCAAAGATTCCCTACGATCAGATAACGTCATATTCTGAGATTGCCAGTAGAATTTCTAAACCTAGGGCATATAGAGCTGTGGCAAACGCAATTGGCAAGAATCCAATTTGCATAGTTATTCCTTGCCATAGAATTATTAGAAACAATGGAGATCTTGGTGGATACGGCGGAGGTATCAAAATTAAGAAACAATTATTATCAATTGAGGCTATTTAAACTCTTCGACAGCCTATCTCTGATATAATTACTAAGATGTAAATACGGCGCTGTGGCGGAGTGGTTACGCAGAGGTCTGCAAAACCTTTTACACCGGTTCAATTCCGGTCAGCGCCTCCAAATTTAAGTTATAATAACCTTAATGCCTGGGTGGCGGAATTGGTATACGCGTTCGACTTAAAATCGAATGCCCAAAAGGCGTGCGGGTTCAAGTCCCGCCCCAGGCACCAATATATTAAAATATGAAAACATTCATCACCTCATCAATTCCATATGTAAATGGTCCTCCACATTTAGGCCATGCTATGGAATTTACCATGGTTGATGTCCTAGCTAGATATTCAAGACTAAAAGGTGACGAGGTCATTTTAAGTATTGGTACCGACGAACATGGTGGCAAGATCGCCGAAAAAGCTGAATCGATGAATCTAACGCCGATTGAACTGGCTAATAAAAATAGTCAAGAATTTGAGCGGCTAGCTAAAACTTTAGAAATTTCCTATGACCGTTTTATTAGAACAACAGATAAAGATCATGAAGATAGGGTTCAAAAAATCTGGCTTAGTATTAAAGACGATCTATATAAAAAACAATATCAAGGTTGGTATTGCCCTGGAGATGAGGCTTTTTTCTCAGAAGCCGTGGTTAAGAGAAATAATAATATTTGCCCAGAACACAATCGTCCATATGAGAAAGTAATTGAAGAAAACTATTTTTTTAAACTATCTAAATACAACAAGCAGATACAAGAGATAATAACTTCTAATCAATTTTTAGTAATTCCTGAAACTAAAAGAAACGAAATACTAAGTTTACTTGACGAAGGATTGGAAGATATCAGTGTCTCACGTCCTAAATCAAAAATATACTGGGGAATTCCAGTGCCTGATGACGACAGCCAAGTAATTTATGTTTGGTTTGAGGCATTGCTTAACTACATTACTGTACTTGGATTTCCAGACAAACAAGATTTTAAGGACTATTGGCCAGCTAGTTACCAAGTTGTTGGTAAGGATATCATCAGATTTCATGCCGCAATTTGGCCAGCAATTTTAATGTCACTAAAAGTTGCAACACCAAAAAAACTCTACGTTCATGGCTTTATTAATGTTGATAATTTGAAGATGAGCAAATCCCTCGGTAACTCAGTAGACCCATTTGGGATTGTAGATAAATACAGCGCCGATACTTTCAGATACTATTTTCTCAGACACATTCCTAGCTATGATGACGGAAATTTTTCTTGGGAGAGTATTAACGAAGTCTACAATAGTGATCTTGGAAATGAACTGGGTAACGCAGTCCAACGAACTGCAGTCATGGTCCAAAATTATCTAAATGGAGAGCTACCGGATATTGATCCAAAACTAAAATATGACCAGGAAATTAGTGGTTTGATCGAAGACTGTAGATTCGATAAAGCATTGGAGCAAATTTGGCTAAGAATTAAGAATTTAAACCAGTTTATTGAAGAACAAAAACCATGGCAATTATTTAAAACTGGTGAACAAGATAAGCTAAGCGAAGTTCTAAATTCTCAAATTAATTCACTAAGATACATCGCCTACTTGCTAAAACCATTTATGCCAGAAGTCTCTGATAAAATCTCAAAGACCTTTGGTGATAAGCTGTTAAGTCTTTCAAAACAAACTCTGTTTCCTAGAGAAGAGTTAGATCAACATGCAACTAGTTGATACCCATTGTCATATCCACTCTAATGATTACAAGCTAGATATTAATAAAGTCTATAGAGATGCTAAAGAAGCTGGAGTAGATAAGTTGATTTGTGTTGGTACAGATTTAGCTGACTCTAAATTGGCAATAGAATTTGCAAACAAACATTTAAGTACTTGGTCCAGCATTGGAATTCATCCCCATAAGGCAGATAAATATGTAGACAATAAGTTGCTGGAGGAGTTTGCGTCATTAGCATCAAGCGATAAGGTTGTCGCGATTGGTGAGTGTGGCTTGGATTATTTTTATAATCACTCTTCTAAAAAATCTCAAGAAAAGATTTTAAGATATCAAATTGAACTTGCTATAAAACACAAATTGCCGTTAATTTTTCATGTTAGAAATGGATTTGATGATTTTTGGCCAATACTAGATAGCTATCCAAAAATTAGAGGCGTACTTCATAGTTTTACAGATGATCAGACTAATTTAGATAAGGCAATTGAGCGCGGATTATTTATCGGAGTAAATGGAATTGCTACATTTTCTAAAGATCTAGATCAAATTGAGGTTTATAAACAAATTCCACTAGCTAATTTACTACTTGAAACTGATGCCCCGTACTTGACTCCAACACCATTTCGTGGTATGATCTGTGAACCAAAGCATGTAAAAATCATTGCAGGTTTTCTTGCTAAATTAAGAGGTGAGACCTCCGGAGTGATAGCTAATCAGACATCTGAAAACGCTAAATTATTGTTTAGAATATGAAGATAAACCAATTTAACCCAAATTACGAAAACCTACCTACTCCAGTGGAAGCTAGAGTTAGAGTTATTGACGATGCAGTTTTAGCTGTTGAACAGGTAATCGGACTATAAAATTATGAATATTTTATCTGCACTGAAAAAATATCTTAATGATGACCGGACGGTTTATAACAACCTAATTAGAAAAGAAGCTGTAATTGGTGCTCGCTTATTTGGAGAAACTCCAGCTAATGTATCACGGAGCTTTTTTTGTTTAGATGAACATACTTGGGTTTGGCACGAAAATATCAAGAAATCTGATGGTCTTAAAACTAATATTATTAGATATGAAGTTCAGCCTGATAGGATTGTCAAAGTAATTAAAGGCAACCGCTATTTACTTAGTGACGGAGAAAAACGCAATTTTTACAATGCTGTTACTAGTTATCGAACGAAAGTTTTTAGCGAACTCTATTATAATTAAGACTATTAGCTAAATTTTCTAATGGTCGACAATCGAATATATCTAGATTACGCAGCAGCAACACCTATTGATCCAAAGGTGCTTGACGCCATGCAACCTTATTTTTCAGACAATTTTTATAATCCTTCAGCCAGTTATGGACCAGCTAGAAGTGTAGCTGATGATATAGCTAAGGGAAGATCAAAGGTAGCTGAGATTCTATCAGTTAAGCCAGAAGAGATTTACTTTACTTCTGGCGGAACTGAGTCTAATAATCTAGCAATTTGTGGTGTAATGGAAGCTAATCCCGGAAAAAACTTAATCATCAGCTCAATTGAGCACGAGTCAATATCTAGTCCTGCTAAAAAATTCGATTATCGAATAGCTCCGGTAGATAAAAGCGGTCAAATTATAATCTCTGAGCTTGAAAAACTAATTGACGACAATACGATACTAATTAGCATAATGTATGCGAATAATGAAATTGGTAGCATATCGCCAATGACAAAAATAAAGCAAGTTGTCCAAAAAATTCGAAAAAGTAGGAGGGAGAATAATAATCTACTACCACTTCATTTTCACAGCGATGCTTGCCAAGCAGCTAATTACCTAAGTCTAAATGCCGAAGGCATTGGCGTAGATTTAATGACTATTAATGGTGGAAAGATCTACGGACCAAAACAATCTGGTATTTTGTTTGTCCATAGAAGTGTTGTGCTGAATCCTCAAATACTTGGTGGGGGACAGGAACATGGACTTAGGAATGGAACTGAAAATGTTCCATCAATCATTGGCTTTTGCAAAGCACTCGAAATTTCTGAGCAGATTAAATCTGCTGAATCAAAAAGATTAAAATTGCTTCAAGACTATTTTGTTGATTCGCTAAAAACGATTTCAAAATGCACCATTAACGGCTCCCTAAAAGACCGACTACCAAATAATTTAAACGTGTTGTTTGAGGGGGAGGATAATGAGACTTTGCTTTATAAATTAGATCAAGATGGGATTATGTGCTCAACAGGATCTGCTTGTAGTGCTCAAAAAGACACTATCTCACAGACCTTACTGGCCATAGGCTTAAATCAAAAGCAGGCGTTATCGAGTTTACGGTTTTCGTTTGGACGACAAACATCTAAAAATCAGATAGATTTTGTGATTGAAAAAATCAAAAAAATATTGACATAATTTTGGATGTTTTAGAGTATAATTATGATCAGTAAAATAAAACAAAAAAATCAATGCTACAAATTAGAAATCAAGACTCTCCAGCTGTTCATACATTGGGCTTAATTGCCTGGTTTTTGTTCTTTGTTTTAGTAATAAAAAACCCTAGTTTTGCTGCTAATACCCAAACCCAACAAAATACTATTGAGAGTTATGGGACTAGCCAGGCATTACGGCCAGGAATACTAGTTCAAATTGATCCTAATAATTCCCAGGATGTTATTCCTGCCAGTCAAGAAACCATCACCAAAACTTTTGGAGTTGTGGTCAATCCTTCTAGTTCAGCTCTAACTATTAATCAAAAGAGCAATTCAAGTAATTCAGCCTATGTTAGTAGTAACGGCGATTATGAAATGATCGTTAGTGATCAAAATGGAGCAGTTAAATCAGGGGATTACCTGACAATGTCGTCAGTTGATGGAATAGCCATGGATGATAATGACACTGAGCCAATTACAGTTGGTATGGCAACTGGAACATTCAATAGCAGTTCAGAAGTGATTGGTACCCAGAAACTACTTCTTGCTAACAAAACTTATAGAACTGTTCACTTTGGAGTAATTAGCGCCAGCGTATACATTGCCCATAACCCACTCCTAGCAACTCAAACAAGTATCGTACCATCAGTATTGGTAGATTTTAGTACTGGAGTAGTCGGTAGAACTGTATCAACCTGGAGGATATATATTGCTTTAATTGCGACTCTTGGAATATGTGTCATCGTTGGAGCGATGTTGTTCGGTGCGGTTAAAACTAGCCTAACAGCAATTGGTCGTAATCCCTTGTCACGCAAGACATTACTAAAAGGTTTCATACAGGTAGTAATTTCAGCGGTTATAATTTTCATATCTGGGCTTTTTTTGGTATATTTACTACTGAAAGTATGAACATTAATGGTGGGATAAATGAACATAATTAGCATAATAATTATTTTAGTCGTTGTAGTTGCTATTCTCGCCTATTTTATCTACAGGATAAATTTTTCTAAAACAAAAGTTAAAAAGATTAATCGACGAACCGATCCATATGGTCAATCTGTAGAAGAAGTAGTTAATTCGGTTTTTGATGCCAATTTTCGTGAAGAGTTGAAAAATCGTGGCAAGCTCCATTTTGAAAAAATACTCAACGATAATGCAATGTTTCTAAAACAAGATCTTGAACTTACGAGTTCAGAAATACATGACTATTTAAAACAGGAAATAAACAAAAATTTAGAAAGTGAATTTAAAAACTACAAAGATACTATCGAAGATGCTAAAAAATTAGCAATAGATTCAATTAAAAAAACTCAAACTGTTTTAGAGGACCAAAGAAAGTCCCTAACCGCAGAAATTGTAAAACAGTTTGATGCCGAGAAAAAAGTTTTAATAAACAATTTTCAAGATAACATGGCAGAGATTATTAACCACTATTTACTTAAAGCTGTAGGTGGTCATATCAATTTAAATGATCAACTAGAGTTTATAATTGCAGACTTAGAAGCTAATAAGGCAGTAATCGTTGAGGATATCAATGAAGGATCATGAAATCACCCTAAATCTGACAAGTGCAGTTAATTCGCTAAGCGATGTCAATAAACTAATTAATGAGCTTGAGAGTATCGAGGAATTTTTTTTAAAGATGAAAGCTAAATCATCATTATCCCAAGTAGATGTTCCTAAATCCTCAATAGCACTCGAAGAACTGGCTAAATTAAACAGTTTAAATCTAATGAAAAGTGAAGACCGAGAAAAACTCAATCTATTTCTTCACTTTATTCGAACAAAATCACCAACTATTCATCTTAGCTTTGGATCGTCGCCTGATGACAAATTTTTGACCAAAGTTACGGACTGGTTTAGAGCGCAGGTCAATCCGTATTTACTCATTTCAATCGGCCTCCAACCAACTATTGGCGCCGGTTTTAAAATTAGAACCACTAATAAGTATTACGATTTTAGTCTACGAAAATATCTAACTGCTAATAAGCAAACCCTTGTAGAAACTCTAGGGACGATAGTTAAGCAATGAATGATTCAGCTAAAGAAATAATTGAGGAAAAGGTGAAAAATGGAGCTCCGGTTGGAGAGGTTATTGCTGCAGATAGTTTTTTGATTAAAGTTAAAGGCCTAAATCCGGTAAATTTGCACTCTGTAGTCATCTTTGAAAATGGTAGTAAGGGTTTTGTTTTTGAAATCAAAGAAGACTACATTATTATCCTAAATCTAGACACTGTTGCACCAGCAATTGGCCAATTGGCCACCGTGATTCAACCCAATTTAGTTTGTAATGTTGGAAAGAGTTTCATCGGCCGGGTGATTAATGCCAGCGGCGAACCTCTGGATGGTAAAGGACCGATTGCTGCTGATAAAACTTGGCCAATATTTAATCTCGCTCCACCACTAATCGACAGAGAACTGCTTAGTGTCAGACTCGAAAGCGGAGTTATTGCTATCGATTCATTCTTCCCAATTGTTAGAGGTCAGAGAATGGCACTTTTAGGTGATAGTAAATCTGGTAAGAGTACTCTAATGACTCAGCTAACTATCCATCAACAAAATAGCGATCAGGTGGTTGTCTACGTTCTAATTGCTAAAAAACGTAGTGATATAAATATTTTGTTATCAAGGCTTAATTCGTCTAAGGCTATAGAGAAGTCTATAGTGATTGTCACCACTATTTTTGACTCACTAATTCAAAGTTATTTGTTGCCATATATCGCTTGTTCGATGGCTGAATATTTGTGGCAAGAATGTGACATGGACACAGTGATAATCTACGATGAACTCTCGGCACATGCGCATTTATATAGAGAAATTTCCCTAATTGCTGGGACTAACCCTGGCCGAGATTCCTATCCTGGGGATATGTTCTTCGCCCATTCTTCGCTACTTGAGCGGGCAGGGAGAATTAAGAAAAACAAAAAACACTTAACGGCAATTCCGATAATTTTAGCAGATGATGGTGATATAACCGCTTACTTGCCAACAAACATCATGTCAATGACTGATGGACAGTGGATATTGGACATGGGCATCTTCAAAAGAAGTGTTAGGCCTGCACTAAATCTTGGGCTTTCAGTTACTCGTATTGGCAATGTCGGTCAAAATGCTAGGCAGAAACAATTGTCTGATCAAGCCCTGAAAGCTCTGGCAGAGTATCGATCAGCAGAAGAATATTCGCACTTTGGTTCTGAAATGGCCGCTGAGACGCGGATGCAACTCAACAGAGGAAAATCACTACTTTCTCTAATTACTCAAATCCCAAGTGTTAGCTACACTACCACTGCACAACAACTAATGGTTGAGATATTAATGCGAGCCCCAGCCAATGTCTTTATTGATGTACCGTTGCTAAGAAATGTTTCTTCAGATTATGCACTAAAATTAAAGCCTGATAATTATGAACGAACTGTGGCTGTTTTAATGGGCCGAGTAATTGGGAGTCCACAAAAATGAAAAGACCAGTTGAACTCTTAGGCGAAAAAAACACAATGGATACACTGTTGACGCTAACTAGTGCCTTTGAAGGAATAGCTAGTACTCACCTCGCTAATATCCGTAGTGAAGTAATGAAGTCTAATGCATTTTTTGAAGATTTATGGCAAGTCTATTCGAAAATAAGGGTCGATAATGAATTTCATTTTGGTCGAGGCGAGAAAATTAAAGCTATAGATAAAGAACTATTTATTCTAGTGACTGCAGAGGGTGGGTTTAGCGGTGACGTTGACCAGAGAATTATAGAATCTCTAAAAGAAGCCTATGATCCGAAAAAGAATGACATTATAGTTATCGGAAAACACGGCAGTACCTTACTTGAACAAATGGAGATAAAGTACGTTAAGACTTATGACCTACCTCTACATGACCGTAACATAAATGTCGGTCCGCTAATTAGGGATATCCAAAAATATAAGCTAACCTCAGTATTTTATTCACAGTATATAACTTTGGATAACCAAAAGATTAGAAGAATTCAACTATCGGCATATGTTAGTGCGCTTGGGAGCGACGTTAAGCCAACTAATGATATTATTAGTGAATTTAATTATATTTTCGAACCAAGTGTTTACGATGTGGTTACTCACCTTGAGGAAACGATGTTATCGGTTGCCGTTTCACAGATTATCTTAGACGCCAAATTGGCTCAATATGCAAGTCGCTTTAGATCTATGTCTAATGCTAGGCAAGTAACTAGTGATACCAGAGATCACATTAATTTGCAGTATCGTCACGCAATCAGATCTATCCAAGATGAGAGGTTGAAAGAAACCGTCAACAGTATGCATATGACAAGGAATAAACTATGAGTAGCGGAAAAGTCATCGCTGTATCGCAACTAATTATTAAAGTTAGATTTGATGATGACTTGCCGCTTTTAAATGAGCTTTTATCAGTTGTTAATGCTAGCCAAACCAAGCTCTTAGTTAACCATATCAACCAAGATAATGTAGTGGTTTGTTTAAAACTATCCAATGATAATACAGTTCAAAAACATATGGAAGTCAGAAGATTAAAAGGCGGAATTGCAGTTCCAGTTGGTCCAGAAACGGTTGGTCGGGTGTTTAATGCCCTTGGTCAGGTAATAGACGGTAAGGCTCCGCTCACTGGAGATAAGATTAGCTATCGAAATATTTTAGATATACCGCCTCCTGTAAACAACTTCAATGTTAAACCAGCTGAAATCTTGGAAACTGGCATTAAGGTCATTGATTTTTTTACTCCATTTGTTAAAGGAAGAAAAATTGGCATTATTGGTGGTGCTGGAGTCGGTAAAACAGTTCTAATTATGGAGCTTATTAACAATGTGGCTAAAAAGCAGACTGGACTGCCGTTTTTTACCGGTATTGGTGAGCGAGTTAGGGAAGGGCACGAACTGTTAACTACGCTAATGGCTAACGACCTACTAAAAGAAACTTGCATGTTTTATGGGCAGATGAACGAAAGTCCAATTAATCGAACCCTGGTTGGTTATGCCGCTGCGACACTAGCTGAATATTTTAGAGATGAACATAAAAAAGACATCCTGTTTTTTGTTGATAACATGTATCGCTATATTCAGGCTAAGAATGAGCTATCAACAATACTGGATCAGATACCAGGAGAGGGTGGTTATGAGCCAACAATATTCTCAGACGTTAAAATATTACAAGACCGACTCTCATCCAACGATAATGGTTCAATTACCTCAGTCCAATCAATTTATGTTCCAGCTGATGATTTATCTGATCCAGCAGTACAGTTTATTCAACATGAACTTGATGCCACGATTGTACTTTCAAGGAGCGTAGCCGATAAGGGGATTAGGCCAGCTGTAGATTTAAATCGAACTACTTCATCACTATTAACTCCAGAAATAGTTGGGGATAGACATTATCTACTAAGTATTGAAGTTCAACAATTACTTGAAAAATATGAATCTCTAAGAAGTATTATTGCCATCATTGGTGAGAACGAATTGTCTGTAAATGACCGAGCTGATTACAATAAAGCCAAGGCTTTAGTTGCTAACTTTACTCAAAATATGTCAGTTATGGAGAGGGCGACTGATAAAAAAGGCGAGTACTATACTATTGATCAAACTTTGCAAAGTATTGAGGAGATAATTGCATAATTATGGCTACACATTTAGATTCTATTACCGACAGCCAAAAAAGATTTCGTGAGGCTCCAAAAAATGAATTAAATGTTCTAGTTTACGCGCCGTTTAGAACCTATTTTGATGGACTAGCCAATAGTGTATCAGCTAAAAACGCCAAAGGAGAATTTGATATCCTACCTAAACACCATAGTTTTATAACTCTACTTGATGCTGGATATGTATCAATTAATTCTCAGTCAGGTGAACAAAAGATCGAAATCGACAAAGGTATGATGCACGTCAATCAAAACCAAGTTACAGTTTTTTTGGATGTATAACACTTAGTTAATTACAAAATAGTCAAAATTGGCAGTACTTGGAGTGCTCGGTGAGCTACTCGTGCATATCTCAAAGCCAGTGCTGGACTTATCGGCAACATAATACCCAAGACTAGCCGACGCAAAACTAGTTGGCGAGATTACTACATAAGGAATTGTAGCAAAAGCTTGGTTAAAAGTTATACTAACGTCACAACCACTGGATGATGAAGTTCCAAAATTGATTGCGACTGATCCGGCAGTATCAGTTCCGTTAATTGATACTGTGCCACCGCTGCCGATAATATTTGAGCCAAATGACTTAATAGCTGGACTATTGCCATTAGTAACTAAGTGATAGTCGATTTCAATATTTCCATTAACTTGCAGCGAACTAACAGTTAACTTGCCGGCATTAACGGCACCACTTAGGTTTGTATTGCCTGAGACAGTAAGGGATTGACCAACCACGAGTTGACCCTTTAGGGTTGTATTTCCAGTAATTGCAAGAGTGCTTCCGGCTATTTGGTTTAATTGAGAATTGCCAGTTATGGTTACATTTTGAAGAGTAGTATTTCCAGCTACATTCGTAGCCCCGGCAACCTGAAGGTCACCTTTGATTAGCGCGCTACCACTAAAGACGCTATTGGACTGGATATTTAAGGTTTCTTGGCTACCACCAAGAGAAACATTGTTAGAGTTTAGCTGCGAGAGGCTACTTTGGCTGAGAGATTGGCTTTTAGCTACTGTATTATTTGGGTTATTATTTTTTATGATTAGATAAAAAATCATGCCAATGATAATAATAATGATTAATAAAAATACCAAAACGTAGCTATCTAAGCGCTTAATATATCTAACTAGTTTATTAGTTTTTTTAACTGGCTCGTTTGAGTCAACTGTCTCAACGGTATTGAAGATGTTTTTCTTTGCGGCGTCGTTTTGATCGGGATTTGAATCCGAACTTGGTGTATTTTGATCTAGTGACTCAGCGGCTTCAGCCATTTCTTGAGTTTCTTCTTCTGGTGTTTGGGCGTTTTCAAGACTTGTAGCAGGATCAGCTGCTTTGGGCTCGTCAGAAGTAGTTTCTGGGTCGTTTTTTGGTGACATATTTTATAAAGATAATCTGATAACTAAGGTTTAATTTAATCTGATTATACAGTAATAGTCTTAAAGCATAAACACCTTGAAAAAGTCGCTACTTCAGTTCATACTAGGATATAAATGAGAAATGTTTTGACACTTTTGGTTTTGATTTTCGGCCTATTTACGATCGATAATTCTGTAATCTTTGCTTGTTCTGCTAGTGAGCAGGACTGTTCAACTAATTACGGTGTAACTCAATCGAGTTTTAGCTCTGGTAGCTCAGAAAATTTGGACAGTACTTCATATTCTGCCTCAGCAACAGCCGGTGATCTAACGGTTGGTAATGTTTCGAGTAAGAACTTTCAAGCCTACACAGGTTTTAATACCACCGACGTTCCCTATATTCAACTTGTCTCAACTGATCCAAATGTTTGCTCAGGTACACTGACACCAGTAACTTATTATTTTAAAGTAACAGCATTCGATACAAAAGGTGTTGAAAGCCTTCCTAGCACTGAACAGAGTGTGACTACAACCTCTAACCAGTCATGTGTCTATCTTGCTTGGTCAACTACGGGCGACGCTTCGAACTATCGTGTCTATTTTGCTACAAGCAGTGGAGGCGAAAATGCATATTTTCAAACAGCCAATAACTCGTTTACTCTAACTGGCAGTGCTGGAACCTCAGGGACACCTCCAGTATCGAGTACATCATCGGCGGTCAAGCCGACAATAACCACGATTAATGGAATGAGCCAAATTGGTACAAATGGATTTTTAAGTTCCGCTAGTATCTCAACAGCGTTTAGTTCTTTCTCAGTTAGATGCTGGGTATGTTCCGGCTACTCAGTTACTTATAGCGGCTCACCACCAACTAACGGAAACTATACAATGAATCCATTTGTTGGAGCTTATACCTACTATAGTGGCTCGCAGCCAACGACGAGCGAGTTTGGAATTAATTTGACGGTTAATCCAACTGCAGGTGTCGGTAACGCACCAACTTCACCGACACTTCCTTCATATGGTCACGTGACTCCGAGCTATAATATAGCCGATACATTTTTATATAACAATGGAGACCAGATAGCCTATTCAAATAGCAGTACAAGCATCACCACTTTCACAATATCTTATTTAATTAGAAGTAGGAATCAAACTCCATCTGGAATATATAACTTCAACCAAACACTTATCGCTACCGGTACATACTAAACTGTTTATGCCCTTTTTTTTTCAGGTTAATTAATTTGCACAACCAGTTTGCTAAAAGATATAATTAAAAGCGACTATTAATGGGAAAATAGGGAGTTTTTTCTTGGTCAGAATTAAAATAAAAAATTATTTTGCTAGATTCCTAGGTATTTTATTATCTACGAGCATGGTGATTTATTTATTGTCTCCGATTAACTTTGTATCCGCAGCTGGCTATGTAACTTGGCGGAATATAGATACGTCTAATAGTGCCCCAGGCTTTACTCCAACCACTTTATCTGCTGCTATTACCTCAACAAGTGCTACCACTATGAGCGTAAATTCATCAGCCGGTTATCCAAGCCCACCATTTGTAGTAGACATTGGAGCTTCTCACGAAGCAGTCGAAGTTACAGCTATTTCAGGCACAACCTGGACAATTGTTAGGGGTTACGGTGGCACTACAGCTGCAACTGACTTGATTAGCGCCAATGTATCTGGGCCAACAACATATAGCGTTTCCTTTGTTCCAGCCACGCCGGCTACCTCGATTCAAGCCATCGTGATAGATTTTTGTACAGACAGTCCTATATATAATTCATCAACCTGTTTTACCCCAGCTGGTATGCTAACTGGTAGCGTAGCAAGCTCATCGGGGAGTATTACTTCCTTTAGTGGCGTTACTGGTATATCCTCTTCTCTTTTTAACACCACTTATACGGACGCTAATACTAATCAAAGGGAAGATTTTATTGCTGCTGACAATGGTACGGGCTTTGTGCCTCTAACTCCTACCACCTTAAGTGCAGCTATTACTACTACAGGTGCAACTAGCATTAGCGTTACATCATCTGCTTCATACCCTGCAGCGAGCACTAATCTCCCTAGCTCCTGGTTTTATGTAACAATTCCTTCAACCGGTGAGACCATGCAGGTGACCAACGTCTCGGGCACAACCTGGACAGTGGTGAGAGGCGCTCTTGGCACAACCGCTGCAACTGCGCTAATTAGTTCAGCATTATCTCAGCCACCTATAGCCTTTAGTATCTATGGTATTATGAATCCAACTTCAGTGGGCCCATACTACGCAAGGATATACACCTTTAGCACCTATTCAACTGCACAAAGCTTCTTTACGGCTAGTAGTACTTCTGGAGTTTTAAGCTACACTTATGCAACTGCGGCTTCAGCTAACATTGACGCTGGTGGAGTCGCCCTAGAAGTGACCAACTCACTTACTATTACTGCTAAGGTTCAAGAATTTCTACAGTTTTGTATTTACTCAAATGCAACTGCTACTGCGGCACCCTGTACACTAACTGGTTCAACAGTTACTTTAGGTAATTCCAGTGGTATCTTATCCATTTCCACTGCTTACGTTGATAGTTCAACTCGCTTTGATGTGGCCACTAATGCCAGCGGTTATGTGGCCATATCTTTCACCGGAACTCCACTGGCTAACGGTTCGCTGCTTATTGAAAATAGTTCAGCTTCTGGAACTGGTAGTACAGCCGCAACAGCTTATGTTAGCACTGTTGGAACCAATCAATTTGGAGTATGTGCGGTAGCTGCTACTTCTGGTAACCAGGCCACTAACTACACCTCTGCTAACTTAAGTTTCCCTAATAATACGTACAACAGTAATACCGGCGGAGCTTGTCCAAGTAGCCTAGCGACTTCAGCGACTTATGGTGGAACCGCAATTTTTGGACTTAACATTGCTCAAGCAGGGTCTATCTATGGAGATTTGTTAGCTCTTCAAAAACCAGGCGTAGGCTCGACTGGTCTAATTAGTTTTTTAGGTAATATTTCCCCAGCTACTCTAGCCGGTGTCTATTCGACAACTTTTAATTTCGTTGCTAGTGGAACCTATTAGTCCGTATAATAAAAGTCAAATGCTACTTAATAAATATACAAATTTAAAAAATCTAACTGCAGTTTTACTTCTGTTGATTCCACTCCTTCTAAATTCACAGTTGATTTATGCAGATGATCAGGTGTCAGCTCGTTCGATGGTCCTATCTAGCTCAGCTTCTGGAGGCATGAGTGATTATCTAGCCGGTTTTTTGCTTCATAATACGACTACACCACTTGCGGTAATCGAGATTCAATTTTGCGCCAATAGCCCAATTATTGCCGATCCATGTGATGTTCCAGTTGGCATGGACACTACCGCATCGATCTTAAATAACCAAATTGGTAATACTGGATTTATCCTAGACAATAGTGTAAACGGGGAACTCGTCTTAACTAGAAATCCTTCAAATCCAACTAGCGTTAATAATTACTACCAGTTTGCGGGTATCATCAATCCGATTACCAACGGGGAATACTTTGCTAGGATAAAAACATTTCCTACCGATGATTTATCTGCTCCTGATATTGAATATGGAGGAGTTGCTATGGCTATAACTCCAAATCTAACAATCAATGCGATCGTTCCTCCTTATATTACTTTTTGTTTAGCAGTTACTATTCCTGAACTAAATTGTAATGATACTAGTGGTGATAATCTCGATTTGGGTGATTTTCAAACTTATAGTAGTAACTCTGGTTCCTACCAGTTTTTAGTCGCAACCAATTCAGGTACCGGCTACAGTGTTAGTGTTTATGGAACTACCTTAACTTCTGGTAATTATATAATCCCATCCTTATCTCAGCCTTCTCCACCACAATACGGTGTCAGCCAGTTTGGTCTTAATCTAGTAGCAAACACCCAACCTAGTGTTGGCGCTGATCCAATTGGAGACGCTTCAGGACAACCGACCTCAAATTATGGAATTACTAATCAGTTTAGCTTTAATAGCGGGGATATCATTGCCTCTGATTCGCACAATACGCTATATACAAAATTTACTAATAGCGTCATGGTCAACATCAGTAAATCGCAACAGCCAGGAGTGTATTCAACAACCCTGACCTATATTGCTACCGCCAATTTCTAACTTTTTAGTATGTGCTACAATAAAACTATATTTTGAGGGAAAATCAATGATTAAAAGATTATTTAAAACCAAAGTCGCTAGTTTTTTATATCTATTATTTCCGGTTTTTTTAATAGCTGGAAACTTTGCACCGGCCTATGCAGCCAGTAATGTATCAGCTTTTGACAATGGCTTTACCGTCTCTCCTGTTAGAAATATTCTATCTGTAAATAGAGGCCAGACAACAATAGTCCAAATTACAGTCGAAAATCCAAGTAATGCACCGGTAACAGCCCAAGCTATCGTAAATGATTTTTTGCCATCTGGCGATGAGACCGGAGTACCAAGAATCATCACCAACAATAACACGACCTTGCCACTAGATAATTTTATATCACTAGTTAAGCCAATTCCTACATTTTATCTTGGCCCTGAGCAGCAAAAGATAATTAATGTAACAGTTGCTGTTCCTTCTAACGCTACTTCTGGAGATTATTACGGTGCAGTTAGGTTTGCTCCAGTCAGTCAAGGTGGAGGAGTGGTTGCGCTTAATGCAACAGTGGCTACAATATTTTTACTAACAGTTCCTGGAAACCTATATCAAAAACTATCTTTAGTCCAGTTTAGTGCTGCCGATTTAAATGGCAATTCCTCATCGTTTTTTAGTAACGGACAATTATCGATTGTTACCAGGTTGAAAAACGAAGGAACCACTCATAGTGAGCCGTTTGGAACCATTTTGATTAAAAACATGTTTGGCAAGATCGTCGATAATGTTCAATTTAACAATTCAACTCCAAGAGCTTCTATATTGACTCAGAGCACTAGAAAATTTGTAACTATACTTAAAAAACAAAAATGGCTAGGTTATTACACCGCAACAATAAGCATTGGTTACGGCACTCAAGTTAGTAGCTTAATTACTGCCAAAACCACCTTCTGGTACATACCTGTATGGATCGAAATTACAATTTTGGTAGTTCTAATACTGATAATCATTGGTATCGTCTACTTGGTACGACGTCGAAAAGCTTCTAAGTTTGGTCGAAGACTTAAATAATCAATTAGTATCAGTTAAATAGTTTGGGTTAATATAAAAGGGTAATGTTTAAAAGATCGTTTTTTTCCAAATACGTTTTAGCTCTTTTTGCTAGCTCTTTAGTATTTACCTCACTGGCTTGTATTCCAGTTAATGCAACCACCTTAAGTGGCAACGGCGCTTTTGGCATAGCCGGCACTATTACCTCACCAGCTCCAAGTACTGCAGCAACGATCTCCACTCCAACTAACGGTCAAAGCTTTACTAACCTGCCTATTACAATTAGTGGAATTTGTGTCAGTGGCCTGCTAATTAAGATTTTTATAAATAATATTTTTAGCGGTTCAGTCGATTGTGTGAATAGTAGCTACACGATTTCTTCGGACCTATTTGTTGGTACAAACAATATTGTCGCTGAAGATTTTGATAGCTTAAACCAACCCGGACCAAACTCTAATACGGTAACTGTTACCTATGTTAATAATGCAATTACTGCGCAATCGGCGGTCACAATTACCACCAATTATGCAAAGATTGGTGCAAATCCGGGTAGTTTGCTCTCATGGCCAATATCAATTACTGGTGGAACTGCGCCATATGCAATTAGCGTTAACTGGGGAGATGGTAAGCAACCAACCCTAATTAGTCAAACTACTTCTGGGGCACTAACCCTAACTCATACCTACAGTATCTCTGGAGTTTATAATGTCACCATTAATGGCACTGATTCAGTTGGTAGTGAGGCTTTCCTACAGGTAGTTGGTGTAGCTAATGGTCCATCGGCTCAAAATAGTGGTAATAGTGCCAAGACTCCTGTTACCAAAACCGTAGGTTTAAATCCCCTTTCACTAATTATTATAATAAGTATCTTAATACTGATTCCACCAACAACCTTTTGGTTAGGTGATCGACATCAAAGAAAAGTAATTCAAGCAAGATTTAATAACGAACAAAAGTTATTTTAATGTGAATATATAAGAATTTTGTTAAAATAACATTATTATGTCAAAAAAAGTTTTTGTTGGTATGAGTGGCGGAGTTGATAGTTCATTGACCGCGTCATTAATGGTCGAACAAGGTTACGACGTTACTGGAGTATATATGAAAAACTGGAGTCAAGACCTGCCTGGGCATTATTGTCCGTGGAAACAAGATTACCAAGACGCAAAACGTGTAGCAGCTCAGCTAAACATTAAATTTAAAATGTATGATTTTGAACATGAGTACAAAGATAAAGTCGTCAAATATATGATTGATGAGTATAAGCTTGGTCGAACTCCTAACCCCGATATTATGTGCAATCAGGAGGTAAAATTTAAATTGTTTTTACAGACTGCACTTAGTGACGGCGCTGATTTTATTGCTACTGGTCATTACAGTCGAATCGTTGATGACAAACTTCTTATGGCAGTAGACAAGAATAAAGATCAAAGCTATTTCTTATGTCGAATTCCAAAGTCCGCATTGTCTAAAACCATTTTTCCAATTGGTGAGCTGGATAAACCAACTGTGCGCAAAATGGCAAAGGATCGAGGGTTAGTAACAGCAGCAAAAAAAGACTCTCAAGGAATTTGTTTTATTGGCCAGGTCAGTATTAAAGAGTTTTTATCACAATATGTGAAGACGAAGGTCGGGCCGATTATTGATCAAAAAGGTAACCAAGTTGGAACTCACGATGGGGCACTTTTTTATACCAATGGTCAAAGACAAGGCTTAAAGGTTGGTGGTGGTTTGCCATATTACGTTGTCGATAAAGATATTAAAAAAAATATTGTCTATGTCACCACCGATCTTCAAGACAGCAAACTTTGGACAGATACCTTGAAGTTAAGTCACATGTACTGGCTGGATAAAGTCGATAAACTTAGCAATAGTTATAAAGTTAGAACTCGATACCGTGCACCGCTAATTAAGCTAAGTTCAATAGATCAGGAAAAAAATATTTGGACCCTAAAGCTTGATTCAGAGGTTAGGGCGATAACGCCCGGCCAGTCAGCGGTAATCTACGACGGTGACCAGCTAATCGGTAGCGGCATAGTTGTCTGATACAATAGACTTTAAATGAACGCACAACAAATCAGAGATAAATACCTAGCTTTTTTTGAGGCTAAATCACACAAGATTATTCCAAGAGCTCTACTAGTTCCACAAAATGATCCATCGACACTATTTACTGGCAGTGGAATGCAACCTTTAATTGTCTATTTACTTGGCGAACAACATCCTATGGGGAGTAGACTAGTAGATTCACAGACTTGTCTAAGGGCTCAAGATATTGAGGAAGTCGGGGATAATCGCCATACTACTTTTTTTGAAATGTTAGGCAACTGGAGCCTGGGTGATTATTTTAAAAAAGAACAATTAAGTTGGTTCTTTGAGTTTATGACTAAAGAAATTAGTCTAGATCCAAATAGAATTTATGTAAGTTGCTATATAGGAAACTCCAAACACAATATCCCAAAAGATCAAGAAAGCGCGGATATTTGGAAGAACTTATTTAAAAGCGTAGGGATTGATGCTAGTGAAGTTGACATTGGTTCAGAAGCTGATGGTTACCGTATTGGGGCAGGAGGTGGTCGAATTTTTTTCTATTCAGATAAAAACTGGTGGTGTCGAGCCGGTAAGGCTGAGCTTATGCCAATCGGTGAGCCAGGCGGACCCGATAGCGAAATGTTTTATTTGTTTCCAGAAGTCGTTCACGATCCAAAATATGGCAAACATTGTCATCTAAACTGTGATTGCGGACGATATATTGAACTTGGTAATGCAGTATTTATGGAATACCAAAAGACCAGAAATGGATTTAGCAAACTTCCTAAGAAAAATGTGGATTATGGTGGAGGACTCGAGAGAATTGCAGCGGCAGCAATTAATAGCCCCGATGTATTTAAAATTTCCCTGCTTTGGCCAATAATTCAAAAACTTGAAGAGCTTTCAGGCAAGAATTACGATAGTCACACCAATAGCATGAGAATTATTGCTGACCACTTAAGAGGGGCAGTTTTTCTTGCAGTCGATGGCATTATCCCAAGTAATAAAGAACAAGGCTACGTAATGAGAAGACTAATTCGTAGAGCCATTAGGTTTGGCTTTGATCTTGGCATAACATCTGAGCTATGTAGTGCGGTTGTTCCGGTAATTACTAAGTTATATCACGAGGATTTTGCCGAAGTTAAGACTAGCGCTGATTTGGTGCTAAAGGTACTTAATAATGAAGAATTGTTATTTAGAAAAACTCTAAGCTTAGGAGTCAAGGAACTTGCTAAGTTTAAGTCTATTGATGGCAGCGATATCTTCAAACTCTATGATACTTTTGGTTTTCCGTCTGAGATGACGGTTGAAGAAGCAAGTCTAAACAACGTTGCAATCTCAGATAATTGGCGGCAACAATTTGATAAGTTGATGGTAGAGCAGAAAGATCGTTCTAGGACAGCCACTAAAGGCGAGTTTAAAGGTGGTTTAGCTAATCATTCGCAGGTTACAACCAAGTATCACACCGCTACTCACCTAATGTATCGAGCTCTAAGGATGGTTTTAGGTGACGAAGTTATTCAACGAGGAAGCAATATTACTGAGGAAAGATTAAGATTTGATTTCTCATACGGTAACAAAATGACCCTTGAGCAGATTAAAAAAGTTGAAGATATAGTAAATCTTCAAATTGATCTTGATCTACCAGTTAGCTGGCAAGAAGAAAATACTAAAAAAGCCTTAGATTCAGGGGCGCTTGGAGCCTTTGGTGATAAGTATGGGCAGAATGTTAAAGTCTATACTGTTGGAGATCCAGCTGGCGAGCATTTTAGCCGTGAAATTTGTGGTGGACCACACGTTGACCACACCGGTCAACTCGGTGAAAAAAGTCTAAAATTTAAAATAATCAAAGAGGAATCTTCTAGTTCTGGCGTTAGACGCATTAAAGCCGTTTTGATTTAAACTTTTAGTTACGGCTAAGAAGTAGCAGCGATTTTTTATGCTATAATTTTAGTTGATTATGCTTAGCAAAATTAAACAAATCTCTGAGAAAATTAGATCCGATAAAGGACCTGATAAAACAAGTGATAAATATATCGTAGCCCTTGATATTGGCACTGAGTTTGTCAAAGCTCTAATAGCTAAGATAAATGGTAGTAATCTTGAGATTGTTGGAGTTGGTAAATGTCATCAGCAACTAACCGATATGCAAGCTGGAGCGATAGCAGACATATCAGGGGTAGTTGCTAATTGTGATGAAGCCCTAAATCAGGCCGAACAACAGGCAAATATTAGTGCTCGTTCAGCCATTATCGGTATTGCTGGAGAACTGGTCAAGGGAACCACCACTACAATTAAATGTACTCGTAAGAATTCCACTAAGCCACTTGACTCCGATGAATTTGATCAAATTATAGCTTTGGTTCAAGAACGAGCAGAACTAAAAGCTAAAAAATCTCTAGAATGGGAACTCGGTGGCAAGACAATCGAGATAAAACTAGTTAACAGTGCGATTGTTAATATTGATATAGATGGATACCTAGTCACTAATCCAATTGGTTTTCAGGGTAAGGAAATTGTCATTCAACTCTATACAGCCTTTGCTCCACTAATCCATATTGGTGCATTAGAGAAAACTGCTCAGGAGTTAGATTTAGATCTTCTAGCTGTTGCCGCAGAACCGTTTGCTGTTGCACGGTCAATAATTGGTGATGACCCAAATGCTAATACGAGTGCGATTTTAATGGACATTGGTGGTGGTACAACCGATATTGCGGTAATTAATGAAGGCGGAGTCCAGGGCACTCAAATGTTTGGCATTGGTGGAAGGGCTTTTACTAAATCAATTGAGCGTGAACTAGATGTTAGTTTTGGATCGGCTGAAAAGCTAAAGCTGGCAATTTCTACTAATAATCTGTCGGATAAATTCAAAAAAGGCGTGGTAGCCGCAGTTACCCAGACTACTGATGTTTGGGAAAGCGGAGTCGAGCTGGCCTTGGCCGAGTTTGATCAGCTAGATAATCTACCAAATACTGTTTTACTTTGCGGTGGCGGCGCAAGTCTAGATCTGGTTGTAGAGAGATTAGAAGAAGGCGATTGGTATAAAGATCTGCCATTTACTCAGAGACCAAAAATTCACTATATCCATCCTTCTGATGTTTCAGGTATTATTGATAGTACTGGAAAGGTAGACGACCATACTTATATAACTGCAATGGGGTTACTGCGGGTTGGTATGGATACACTATTTCAGCAAGGCACCAAGACTACTTCGTCACTGAAGGATAAACTAGATAGGGTCCTTAGAAAATGAACAAAAAAGATACCATATATATCGATGTAGATGATGAGATAACTGCGGTTATTCATAAAGTTATTAGCTCCAAGTCTAAGCTAGTAGTCTTAGTGCTACCAAAACGCGCGAGTGTATTTCATAGCTCAGTCAATCTTAAACTTCTGAAAAATAAGGTTCTAAAAGCCAATAAAAATATAGTTTTAGTTAGTACTGATGCGAGTCTATTATCTCTAGCTGGTGTTGTCGGACTCAATGTTGCAAAAAACCTACAAGACAAACCCTCAATTCCTAAATCTAATGTTGAGACTAATGAGATAGATAAAGCCATTGATGATCTGAGCGAAGAGGATAGTCAAAAGACTAAATCAATCGGTGAGGTGGCAGCTTCGTCAGCAGTTGGTGTTGGCCTATCAGGAATTGACGACCCAGATGTTATTGAGTTTGATAATGATGCCAAAAAAGATGAACCTAAACCTGAAAAGGAGAAGAAACAGAAGATAAGCAAGAAGTTAAGAGTTCCAGATTTTGGTAAATTCCAAAAAATCCTAATTTTCTCAATACTTGGCATAATCGCGATTGTCGTTCTTTATGTTATCGGGTTTATATACATGCCAAAAGCTAGAATTACAATCCAGTCAGCCACCTCGACTCTTAGCAACACCATACCTTTTACGTTAGATAGTACTCAGACAACTCTGGATACGGCTAATATGGTCGCCCCAGCTAACCTTCAGACTATTCAAAAAACTATTGTTTCAAGCTCAGTCAATACTACAGGATCTAAGCAAGTTGGAATCTATGCTACAGGATCAATAGCTGTTAATGAGTCACCATTTTCAGTTGATGTTCCTCAAGGAACTATATTCACTGAAGATAGCAGTGGTTTAACTTATCAGACTGAAACTGATACAACACTTAATTCGTGCCCACCAGCAGATTATGTATCTGATAAGCATGGTGGCTTTGTCTGTACTGCAACACAAAATATAAACGTTGAGGCAACTGCATATGGAACAAACTATAACATTCATAGCGCAAATGATTATACGACCGATTTGAGCGGTCTTTCCGGAACTTATGCCGGTACTGCGATGTCGGGTGCTACTACTCCTAGCACGGTACAGATTGTCACACAGGCCGATATAAATGCTGCTACTAAGCTACTTGCAGCACCAACTACGCCACCAATATCTCAACAACTTCTCGAACAAATTAAAACGGCTGGATATACACCACTTTCTACTACTTTTGTAGCCGCAACGCCAGTTATTACTCCAAGCAATAACGTTGGAACTCAAACCAATAGTGTAACTGTCAGTGGTTCGTACAGCTACTCGATGTACGGAGCGTACCTGTCTGATCTAGATACTCTAGTTACTAATCAGATTGATCACTCCGCTACATTTAATTCTAAACAACAAAGTATCTTAGATACCGGCTCTTCCGCAGCAACTTTTACGGTTCAGAGTTCTACTGCAACAGCTATAAAAGTCAGCATGTTAGTTTCAAGTGTCATTGGGCCAAAACTTAATGCAAGTGAAATAAAGTCTGAGAGTGCAGGCAAGAGTAATGCCGATATTATCAACAATATATCTAATATCCCAGGGGTGAAGACAGTAGTTATTAAATATAGTCCATTTTGGGTGACTGCTATGCCTCATAGCGTAAAGAAGATAACAATTATTCTAGAAAAAGCTGATGGAAGTGCGGCGTAATTTTCTATGCCTTGACGTTGGTAGGGTAAGGATCGGACTCGCTATGGCAAATTCTGTTTCCAAACTACCTAGCCCAGTTACCACGCTGCATAATAACCAGGAATTTTTAGAAAAACTTCGAGTGGTTATTTTAGAGAATCAAATTACCGATTTAGTTGTTGGATTACCAAAAGGTCTAGATGGTACTGAGACTGAGCAGACCACCTGGGTTAGAGGTTTTTTTAAGACGCTAAAGTCAAGTATTAAGCTTCCGATTCATCTAGAAAATGAAGCCCTATCATCAGTTAGGGCTGAGAGTGAGCTTAAATCAATCGGTAGAGATTATCGCAAGTCGGATGTTGATTCACTGGCTGCCTGTTTTATTTTAGAAGATTATATTAGGAACAATTTAGGAGCTTTAAATGTCAAATAAGAAACACTATGTTCATAGCGAATATACTAAAAAGAGGTTAAAACGATTATATCTGACAATTGCTGGGATTTTGTTATTTCTTATAATTGCAGTGTTGATCCTTCGTGCCGCCTATGACAATAGCATTAAACCAGTAAGTTCAAACAATAATGTCAGTGAAATTACAATTAAACCCGGATCATCGCTACCGCAAATTGCCTCTATATTAAAACAAAATAATGTAATTAGATCTGTTTGGGCTTTTGAGTGGTACGTTCGAAATGATGGTTATGCCAGTCAGTACATCGAAGCTGGGACCTATAATTTTAGGCAAAGCCAGAGTGTTGCTGCCATTGTTTCGGAACTGACTAACGGGCTTCAAGCAAGTAATTTGGTGACAATACTGCCAGGTCAGAGAATTGATCAGGTAGAGACTTCATTGATAACTGATGGTTTTTCAAAGAGCGCAGTGATTAATGCTTTGCAACTGTCTAACTATGTCAATAAGTATCCAATGCTTCAATATGCACCACCAAATGCGACCTTAGAAGGCTTTTTGTATCCAGATTCCTTTGATCGAGATAGTGGAACTAAAGTTAGTGATGTCATTAACGAATCATTAACAGAGATGCAAGCAAAATTAACAGCTGATATTGTGGCTGGTTTTGCGGCTAACGGCTTAAACGTCTATCAAGGGGTTACTATTGCTTCAATAGTTGAGCAGGAGGTTAATAAGGCTTCCGATAAACCAATAGTTGCCCAAGTATTTATATCTCGCTACAAACTAGGAATGACTTTGGGATCTGATGTAACTGCTTATTATGGATCAATTGCAGCTGGAGTGACCCCATCACTTAGCTATAATTCACCATATAACACCTTGATTAACACCGGATTACCTCCCGGACCAATCAGTAATGTTAGTTGGGCTTCATTGCAGGCTGTTGCCCACCCTTCAAGTACTAATTATTTATACTTTGTATCTGGAGATAACGGTACGACTTACTTCTCAACTACCTTAGCAGAACATGATGCTCAAACAGCACAATATTGTACTAAACTTTGCTCAGACTAGCATTTTGGACAAATAACGCTAAATGTTATAATTATAGGGTTCATCAGGCGACTGATGATAGTGTTTTTATTAGCATTTTTTATCTGATAGTGATTAATCTAAATGGAGCTGAATAATTAGTAAATTAATTTCAGACATCAAGCAACGGTCGAAGAGCCTAATTTATTTTAAAAAGGTTAGACGCAGTCTGCAAAAAATGTATAAAAAACCAATGATTCGCTATTTAACCTGGTCAATTGGATCTGTTTTAATCCTAGTTGCTGTCGCTGTAATCGTTTTTCAGTCTAGTGATAATAATTCATCCAATCAAGCTGTGGTTGAAGTAGACAATAACTCAAATATCATTAACCCTCTGTCTGTGGTATCAAAAGCTCAGATTGCTTATCAAATTGCCTCAATGGCTGGAATCTATGAGACTATTCCAGTTGAAAACCAGGCTGAATCTCAATCCGCATCCCAAAATATTCCCCTTGATGACCAGTTGATTTCTGAACCAGTAATTCTTGCTACTTCAGTTAAGACTAAAGCCAATATAATTACTTATAAAGTAGTTGCTGGAGATACTCTAAGTTCTTTGGCTGTAACCTATGGAGTAACTTCTCAAAGTATTGCTGAGTCTAATTCAATTACTAATGGCAAATTAGTTGTTGGATCGACTATTTATATTCCTCCTGAAAATGGTTTAGTCTACACTGTTAAATCTGGAGATACAGCTCAGAGTCTAGCTACTACTTATAATGCCAATGCTGGAGATATTACCTCATTTAATGATGCCGAAATTAGTGGGCTAAGCACTGGTGAGAAAATTGTAATTCCCAACGGATCAGTCTCCATTCCGGTTGTTAGCTACTACACCAGCACTGGTTATTCGAATTATAGTTTTGCGTATGGTAACTCGGCAATTTATGGCTCTAATGGCTATGACTTTGGTTACTGTACTTGGTATGTGTCTGAGCGAAGAGCCCAAGCTGGTGATCCGATACCTCAAAATCTTGGCAACGCGATTACCTGGTATCCGATTGCTGTAAATGAGCATCTCTCAACTGGTTTGACTCCAAGAGTTGGTGCAGTAATTTGGTTTGGATTGACTGGTGATCCGGATCACGTAGCTTATGTTGAGGGCATTGCTCCAGATGGTAGTTTATTAATATCTGAGATGAATGCCGGTGGCTATCTTGTAAGTTCAGCTAACAGTCTTCAGCTGATTACTGAATTTGATGCTGGTAGTGGACTAGATACAAGTTTAACTAGAAATGGTGGTGGCTGGGACGTTATCGACTACCGAGTGATTCCACCTAGCCAAGTTGGCGACTATCGGTTTATCTATTAAGCTTTGCTCTTTATCTATAAGTTAGCTATGATTTTATCAGTATGTTTGTAGATAAGGCCAGTATTACAGTTAAAGCCGGTGATGGTGGTGATGGGGCTATTAACTATAGGCAAGAAAAATTTGTAGATCGTGGTGGACCAGACGGTGGTGATGGAGGCAAGGGTGGTGACATCATCTTTGTTGCCAGTAGAAACGAGAATACTCTAAGTAGTTTTCGTCACAATAAAGTGATTTTGGCCGAAAATGGTAAATACGGTACTAAACAAAAAAAACATGGCAGAAATGGCAAAGACTCAGTTATTAAAGTTCCTGTTGGAACTGTGATATATGACACCGAACAAAACATTTTAGCTGATCTTATTGATGATAACCAGCAGTTGGTAGTTGCCGCAGGAGGCAGGGGTGGTTTTGGCAATGCTCACTTTGTTTCATCTGTTAGACAAGCCCCAGGTTTTGCAGAAAAAGGTGAGAAAACCTTTGAGCAAAAACTAGGAATCGAACTTAAGATTATTGCCGAAGTTGGTTTAATTGGTCTACCTAATGCTGGTAAATCAACGCTTTTGGGTAGTCTAAGTAATGCAAAGCCGGAAATTGCTGATTATCCATTTACTACCCTAACTCCAAACTTAGGGGTTGTTGATATCGATTCTCAAATAAGTCTATTATTTGCTGATATTCCTGGAATTATTGAAGGGGCAAGTGTTGGTAGGGGATTAGGAATTGATTTTTTAAAACATATTGAGCGAACCAGCATATTAGTTCATTTAATTGATTGCTACAGTGAAGATTTATATAAGTCATATCTAGAAGTTAGAAATGAATTAAAAGCCTATGAGATTAAGCTAGCAAAAAAACCTGAACTAATCGTAGTATCAAAAATTGATGGTTTTGATAAAAGAACACTTGAGAAAAAAATTGCAGATTTTAAAAACCAATTAGGTGGCAAAACCCGTGTTTATGCAATTTCTGCTCTTAATAAAGATGGTTTAGCCGAATTACTAAAAGAGCTAAAAGTAGTTGTTATCAAGCAGCGAGTCAAACAAGCAAAGCTCAATCAAAAGATTGCAGATCAGTTGCCAGTTATTACCTTGAGTCCAGAAAAAACTAGTTGGGAAGTGGTAGTCGAAAATGGAGTCTATAGAGTAATTGGTTATAAGATAGAACGATTTGCTTCTCGAACCGATTTTAGTAACAATCAATCAGTCGCCAGAATTAGAGACATTCTTAAAAAGACAGGGATTTTACGTGAGTTAGAGCGAAAAGGTATAAAAGACGGCGACCAAATTAAAATTGGCAACCACGGCCAAATTGAATATTGATCATGACGCAGAGTTATTTTTTCTACGACCTTGAAACTTCAGGACTGGATCCTAAACAGTCTAGGATTATGCAATTTGCAGGCCAGAGAACTGACTTGAACCTTAAATTAGTAGGTGATCCATTTAATTTTCTAGTTAAGCTTGCCAATGATAGCCTACCTTCCCCTTATGCAATCATGATTACTGGGATCACTCCTCAAATGACTTTGAGCGATGGAATCGTTGAAGCAGAGTTTCTTAAGATTTTTAACGAAGAAATAGCCACAGCTGGCACAACTTTTACTGGTTACAATAATGTTCGATTTGATGATGAGTTTATTAGATATGCCAATTATCGTAATTTCTATGATCCTTACGAATGGCACTATAAAGATGGCAGGAAACGCTGGGACTTACTTGATGTGATTAGAATGACTCGGGCACTAAGACCCGAAGGAATTCATTGGCCGGTTGATAAAGATAATTCACCAACGAATAAATTAACTGATATTACTGGAGCCAATAACATTGCTCATCAAAATGCTCATGATGCCATGGCTGATGTCATCGCTTTAATCGAAGTAGCTAAGCTAATTAAAAATAAACAACCAAAACTATTTAGTTATCTAGATAATAATATGTCTGATAAAAATGCCACAACTGCACTTCTAAGTAGCAATCAGCCACTGGTTTATACCAGTGGTGGATATTTTGCTCATCCAAATAAGACTACCGCAGTTTGTTTGTTAGCAGAATTGGATGATGGCGGAGTTTTAGTCTACGATCTAAGGCAAGATCCGACTCATTTTAGTAGCTTATCGGTTGAGGAAATTAAATCTATAATTGATCATGAAAATGAAGGGGATATTAACCCAATCTTAGGAATTAAGCCTAATAAATGTCCAGCTCTTGCTCCCCTTTCAGTCTTGGATGTATTATCTGAAATTAACATCGATTTAACTAAAACAACTATTAACAAACACTTCGCCGAGTTTAAAAAGTGTAGCCAACAGTTAAAAGCGAAAGTTCTGGAAATTTATAAACAGTTATATGCAGCTCGAAACTTTGTATCAGATTCAGTTGACGGTGAGTTATACGATGGCTTTTTTGATCGATCTGATTCGGCCAAATTAGTAACAATTAGAGACACTAAACCACAGTTATTAGCTACTGACGAACATATTTTTAAAGATCAGCGACTAAATAAACTGATACTTCTTTATAAAGCCAGAAATTATTCAAAGTATCTTAATCCAGAAGAGACAGTTGCCTACGAACAATATAGACAAAAATTATTATTTGATGGAGGGGTAAATAGTCAGTTAAATAAGTTCGCGGTTGAGCTATCAAATCTAGATACAAATAAGAAACTAACATCTAATCAGAAATATTTACTAGAAGAACTTAAACTGTATGCTGAGTCGATTGTGCCCAGCGATATTTAATAGTTATCCACAGCACCCTTTGATAATTCAAGAAAATTATTGCATTAGTATTTTAAAAAGTGATAGACTAGTCTCAGTTAATAGAAATTAAAAAACTAAAATAACAATGATCAGAACAAAAATAAATAACTTTTTTCTTAAGTTCTTAGGTATTGTATTGAGTACTAGCCTTGTTGTCTATCTATTAGTGCCAATAAATTTCGCTTCAGGAGTAGGCTATGACACTTGGAGAAATATCAATATGTCTAGCAGTAACGTTGGACAGGCAATGACCACAACCTCCTCAAACATTACAACTACTGGTCAGACCTCATTTACGGTTACCTCAACTGCCGGATTTCCACCCCCACCTTTTGTTATTTCTGTCGGTAGTACAGCAACTGCAGTCGAAGCTATGGATGTAACTGCAGTAACTGGTACCACACTTACTGTAACTAGAGGTTACGATGGAACTACACCCCAGTCAACAATTAACAGTGGAGCTAATGTGTCTGGTACTTCAAGCTATTATGTTCATTTTGTTCCAGCAACACCAGCTACAAGCATTCAAGCCATAGTTCTTGATTTTTGTTCAGACAGTCCTATATATAACTCGACAACATGTACTCAGCCAACAGGTATGCAAATTGGGCCAACTGGTGCCAGTAAAACTGCCATAGGAGTTACAAGTGAAGGTGGAATTTCAAACTCATTGTTCACGACAAACGCAGTAGTCTATACAAGCCGAGATGATATTATTCTATCTAACAGTGGTACGGGCTATGTTCCACAAACTGCAAGTACCATTTCAGGAACAATTACAACTGGTAGTACGACCTTTACGATAGCTTCAGCTACCGGTTACCCGATTGCCAGTACCAACAATCCTGCCAGCTGGTATTATCTAACTGTAGGTGGCACTGAAACAGTTCAGATAACTAATGTATCTGGTACAACTTTTACAATGAATAGATCACAGCTTGGTACATCAGCCACCAGTGGTACCAGCTTAACGCTTTCTGCTCCGCCGATAACATTTGTAGTCTACGGTGTAACCAATCCAACCTCAACCGGCGCCCTCTATGCTAGAATCTACTCTTTCTCGACATACTCGACTGCCAGCACCTTTGCCTCAACTGCACCCTTAACTGGTACAACTTATACCACAGCAGCTTCAGCCAACATCGATTCAGGCGGTGTCGCTTTATATATCACCAATACTCTGACAATTAGTGCCAAGGTTCAGGAATATTTACAGTTTTGTGTATATTCAAGTGCAACTGCAACAGCTACTGCCTGTTCGCTAACTGGTTCAACTGTCACTTTGGGTAATGCTAGTGGCATCCTATCGATTACAAGTGCCTACGTTGATAGTTCAACTAGATTTGATATAGCTACCAATGCTAGTGGCTACGCCGCAGTAACCTTTACAGGATTGCCATTATCTAACGGATCATTATTGATAGAGAACACAAGTTCATCCGGTACTGGCACAACTGCTGCTACTGCCTATACTAGCTCAGTCGGCACTGACCAATTTGGTCTTTGTGTGATAGCTGCAGCTGTCGGTAATCAAGCTACTAACTATACTGCTACTAATCTAACTTTTCCTAGTACAACCTATTACAACAGTTCTTGCCCAACAGCACTAGCCACTAGTGGAGTTTATGCAGGTGCAGCTTCCTTTGGACTTAACATCGCACAAGCTGGATCAGTTTACGGTGACTTACTGGCTATTCAAAAGCCTGGTGTCGGATCAACTGGATTAATATCCTTCATAGGAAACGTCGCTGCATCACAACTTGCTGGAATTTACTCGACCACCTTCAATTTCGTCGCCTCAGGTACTTACTAAAGGTTAGTTTGTTTTAGTCTAAAGCACTAGATTAACTCTGTAATTTAGCGTATACTATATCGACTAAATGGATGAGAATAATATAGTTATAAAAGGTGCTAGGGAACATAATCTCAAGAATGTTGATGTTATTATTCCTAGAAATAAGCTAGTAGTGATTACCGGTCTTTCGGGTTCTGGTAAATCTAGCCTAGCTTTTGACACTATCTACGCCGAAGGCCAAAGACGTTACGTTGAGTCTCTTAGCTCCTATGCTAGGCAATTTTTGGGTCTAATGGAAAAGCCTGATGTTGATCAGATAGATGGACTAAGTCCAGCCATCAGTATTGATCAAAAATCTGCCAGTCGTAACCCTAGAAGTACCGTAGCCACCGTCACTGAGATTTATGATTATCTAAGGCTATTATTTGCTCGAGTTGGGGTACCGCATTGTCCTATCTGTTTTAAACCGGTTACTCGCCAAACCATGGATGCCATTGTAGATCAAGTGACAGCCCTACCGAATAACGCTAAACTAATAATTTTGGCACCACTTGTAGATGGTAAAAAAGGTTCCTTCGAACATATTCCAGAACAATATAGCCGGGCTGGTTTTGCCAGAGTTAGAGTCGATGGAATCATTTATGCTATCGATGAGTTTCCGCAGCTTGATAAGAAATATAAACATGTTATTGAGGTTGTAGTTGATCGACTAGTGAATGACGTGCAGTCTCGTAGTCGACTGACACAATCTATTGAACAGGCTTTAGAGATTGCTAATGGTAATTTGGTAGTGATTGAAGCTGATAGTAGCAAAGAACATCTATACAGTTTGATGTTTGCTTGTGTAGATCACCCAGATGTTAATATCCCTGAGCTAGAGCCCAGGTCTTTTAGCTTTAACAGCCCTCATGGAGCCTGTCCAGCCTGTACAGGGCTTGGATCTAAACTAGTTGCTGATCCTGACCTTGTGATCCCTAACGGCAGGCTAACAATAGCTGAGGGGGCAATTAGGCCGTTTAATCGAATCAATATGGATACTTGGTACATGAAGAAGCTTCAAGCTGTAGCTGATCACTTTGGCTTTTCACTTCAAGTCCCGACCGCGGAGCTTAAAGAAGTAGATATGAACCGAATTTTATATGGTACAGGCGATACCACTTATAAGATTGAACTTGGTAGTGGTAGATCCTTTAATACCACCTATGAAGGAGTAGTCGTTAATCTCTCTAGGCGACACAAAGAAACTGATAGTGAGTTTATGCGTCGAGATATTGAACGGTTTATGCGTGAACTTCCCTGTGAAGTTTGTAATGGTCGAAGATTAAAACCTGAAGTATTGGCAGTCACAGTAGGTGATAAGTCAATTATGGACGTTTGTGAATACTCAGTTGATCAGGCAATTGTCTTTTTTGATGGCCTTAAGCTTAATGAGCTTGATTCAACGATTGCTAAACAGATTCTAAAAGAGATTAACGCAAGACTACTATTTATGAAAAATGTTGGATTGAATTACCTAGATCTCGCTAGAAGTGCGACCACACTATCTGGTGGAGAAGCTCAGAGAATTCGTCTAGCGACTCAAATTGGTTCAGGCTTAATGGGAGTTTTATATGTTTTGGATGAGCCAAGTATTGGACTACATCAACGCGATAATAACAAGTTGATTACAACCTTAAAACACCTTCGTGACATCGGCAACAGCGTGTTAATTGTTGAACACGACGAGGAGACTATTAGAACCTCGGACTATTTAATTGATATTGGTCCTGGTGCTGGGATTCACGGAGGAAGGGTTGTTGCTCAAGGAACACCTGCTGAGGTAGAAAAGACTAAAGACAGTATCACTGGACAGTATTTAAGAGGCGAGAAGAGCATTGTCGTTCCTAAAGTACGTCGAAAAGGTAACGGTAAGAGCTTAGAGATTATTGGTGCAAAAGAAAACAATCTTAAAAATGTAGATGTGCAGATACCGCTAGGAGAATTAGTGGTAGTTAGTGGTGTATCTGGTTCTGGAAAATCTAGTTTAATTAATGATATTTTAGCTAAGGAATTATCTGCAAGACTTATGAGGGCTAATGCGGTACCAGGTCGACACGAGGATATTAAAGGGATTGATAATCTAGACAAAGTAATTATTATTGATCAATCACCAATTGGTCGAACACCAAGAAGTAATGCTGCCACCTATACAGGATTATTCACTCCAATTCGTGAGCTATTTGCGATGACTCCAGAGGCTAAACTTAGGGGTTATGCCGCCGGTAGATTTAGTTTTAATGTTAAAGGTGGTAGATGTGAGCACTGTTCCGGAGATGGCATCATTAAGATTGAGATGAATTTTCTACCTGATGTTTATGTTGCTTGTGAAGTATGTCGTGGCAAACGCTATAACCGAGAAGCTTTAGAGATCCACTACAAGGGTAAAAACATCAGTGATATTCTAACCATGACTGCCGAGGCGGGTCTAGATTTTTTCCAAAATATTCCCTCGATAGCTAGAAAACTTCAAACTTTAGTCGATGTTGGTCTTGGTTATATTTCTTTGGGTCAACCAGCTACTACTCTCTCAGGTGGAGAAGCCCAAAGAGTTAAACTAGCAACTGAATTATCTCGAAGACCAACCGGCAGGACTCTCTACATTTTAGATGAGCCAACAACTGGTCTACACATGGCAGATGTTTCCAAGCTTTTGGAAGTTTTGCATGCTCTTGTTGATTCAGGAAATAGTATGATTATTATCGAGCACAATCTGGATGTGATTAAAAATGCTGATTGGATTATAGATATGGGACCAGAGGGCGGAATTGGTGGTGGTCAGGTAATTGCTCTTGGAACTCCAGAAGCAGTAGCTGCAAATAGCGCATCTTCTACTGGATCTTATCTAAAGCAGATGCTAAAGCCTAAGAAGTAGTTGGTTTTTTTCGGCTTCGAATTATATGCCATAGCGCAGGAACGAAGGTGATCACTGCAGCTAGAATGATGATTGGCAAGATGTACTTATCTATGTTAGTAACTTTGTGCCCTAACCAATAACCAAGCAGTGGTATAGCTACCGCCCAAATAGCTGCTCCTAAGAAGTTATAGAACAAAAAGTTTTTAAAACGCATTTCGCTAAATCCGGCAACGATTGGTGAGAAGGTTCGGGCTACGGGAAAAAATTGCCCTAAAAGTACAGTTTTGCCACCGTTTTTTTCGTAGAACTTCTCAGCCTTCAAAAGATACTCTTTTTTAAAAAATAAACTATCTTTTTTGGTAAATAGTTTTTGACCGGCTTTATCACCGATGAAATAACCAGCCGTTCCACCCAAAATTTTGGCGACAATTACAACCGCGATAAGTGCGTAGATATTGATGTAGTTTTTAGAGGCAAAAAAGCCTGCGGTAAACAGTAGTGTGTCACCTGGTAGGAAAAAAACTACTGGAATACCAGATTCAGCAAAAATAATTAGAGAAATTATTGCCAAACTAATTAGTTGGCCATGAGATTGAATAATATTGGCGATATTTACCATCATTTAATGATACTTTTTTAGTATTCTTAAGTCTACCTTAGTAAAAAATGATATAATATTTTATAGATTGATAAAATGTAAGGAAAGAAGATAAATGAGTAGCGGAGATATTGTATTAAAATTGCAAAAAAGAGAAGTTGTTGGCAAGGGACTTGCTAAAATTCGAAAAGACGGACTTATTCCAGCTGTTGTTCACGATCATGGCAAACCATCAGTTGTCGTTATGGGCGTTTATTCGGATATAGCTAAAGTATTTACCGAAGCTGGAAAACATCATCCTGTACAACTTGATATTGATGGTAAAAGTGAAACTGTAATTATTAAAGAAGTAGATATTAACCCGGTTAAGAATTTAATAGCTCATGTTGTATTTCAAGCAATTCGCCAAGATGAGAAGATTGAAACTGAAGTTCCAATTACTATGGAAGGCGATTCTCCAGCTCAAAAACTTGGATTAATGTTAATCTCACATCTTAGTGTTGTTGAAGTCGAAGCATTTCCAAAGGACTTGCCAGACAAAATAATTCTAGATATCTCAACCCTTAGCGAAATTGGTGACAAACTAACTGTTGCTAACCTGGTAATTCCAGATAGAGTGACTATTATATCTGATCCCGAGAACTTAATTGTTTCAGTTGAGGAAACTAAAGCTCAGATTTCTGAAGAAGCTGAGGAAGAAGAAGCTGCTGAAGGTGCTGAGGGTGAAACCCAAGGTGAAGAAGGTGCTGAGGCTGGAGACGAGAGCACTGAGAAAACTACTGAACCAGCTTAAATCTTAAGATTTAATAACTGCGACGTATGAAAATAGATATTAATAAAAAGCTATCTACTGTTCCGACAAGTCCTGGAGTTTATTTTCATAAAGATAAATTCGACAAGATTATCTACATTGGCAAGGCAGCCAACCTACGTAATCGAGTTCGCCAGTACTTTCAAAACAGTAAAACCAAAGACGTTAAAACCCAACTACTAGTTAGTGAAATAGCTGATTTTGACTGGATTACCACCGATACTGAGATCGATGCACTATTTTTTGAGGCTGAACTGGTCAGAAGATACTTACCTAAGTACAATATTTTGCTTCGTGATGATAAAAGCCTGATCTATATTCGAATTAATTACTCCAATAAACACCCAACTGTAACCTATACTCGGAGACCACTGGATGATGGAGCTAAATATTTCGGACCATACAACAGCGCGGTACCGATTAAACGTGCACTAATATACCTTCGTAAGATTTTCCCCTATTCAACCCATAGCGCGTCAATTCCCAAACGTGTATGTCTACAGTATCAGCTGGGACTATGTCCTGGTCTTGAGGAGAATAAGACGAGTTTGCAAGATTATCGTAGGAACTTACGAAGGTTAATGGCATATCTATCAGGCGACAAAAGGAAGTTAATTAAAGAGATAGAGTTGGATATGAACCGGGCAGCCAAGAGCAAAGACTATGAACTTGCTGCTGTATTTAGAAATCAATTAAATGATCTAAGAAGTTTAGCTAATCAGATAATCTTCTCGGATAAAGAAAACCAAGAAATTAGCAAGGATCAGGCACTTGCAGGACTAGCTGACATTTTAGGGTTTAGTAAAATTCCAAGACGTATTGAGGGTTATGATATTTCTCATATGCAAGGGACGAATAATGTTGCAAGCATGGTAGTTTTTATTAATGGCGTACCAGATAAGACTGAATATCGTCGATTTAAGATGATTTTGCCTGGAAACAATGATTTTGGGCATATGGAAGAGGTTATATCACGCCGACTTAGCCCAAGTAATGTTGCCAAGTGGCATTTACCAGATCTATTTTTAATTGACGGCGGTAAAGGTCAATTGAGCTCTGCGATTAAGGCTCGTGATAAACTAGGTCACAAGACTCCGATGATTGGACTAGCCAAACGTGATGAGGAGATAATTGTTGACCATCGAGGCTCGATGATTACTTTAGATCAGTCAAAGCTTCAAGACCTGGAAGCCTACGTTAAGACCAATGATTATTTCTCGACAATTCTTCTGGCGAAATCATCACCAATTATTAAACTGCTCCAGAGAATTAGAGATGAATCCCATCGTTTTGCAGTCAGCTACCACAGCGTTTTAAAACTAAAAGGCCAAACTCACAGTATCTTTAATGAAATTGATGGTATTGGACCAAAAACTAGGAAGTTACTGATGAGACAGTATAAAACTATTGATGCTATATCCAAGGCAAACGAGACAGAATTAGCCAAATTAATTGGTGCAAAGCGTGCAAAGTTAATTAAACTACACTACAATTAAGATAATGAAACAAGGACCAATTATCAGGTTCTTAGTCTACTGGTTTGTATGTGGGCTAGGAATTTTTATCGCCTCAGCACTACTCCACCAACAGATCAACTATAATGATCAGTTTAGAGTTATTGTTATCGCTGGCTTTCTTTTGGCCCTAGTTAATCTTGTTGTGAAGCCAATTATAGTACTACTGTCATTTCCGGCGATCTTATTATCGTTAGGTCTGTTTATGATTATTATCAACGCCTTGATGCTTATCTTAGTTAGTGAGATCTACAAATCGCTGCATATCGCTAGTTTTGTGACCGCACTACTTGCAGGTATGGTCATTGGCTTGGTAAACTATATAGTAGCGAGAATCTTGGATAAATAATGACAGTTGACGATTATATAACCCTATTTTCAATGTTAATGATGACCTTTCTGGTACTGGTTCAGATGAGGGGTGCAACTCTTGGTGCGGGATTGGGTTCGAGCGGAGAGATTAATACAGAGCGACGCGGTAGTGAAAAGACTATCTTCTTCTTAACAATTTTCTTCGCACTAGTTTTCATATCTTCGTTACTTGTCAATCTGCTAACCAAAAAATAATATTTAGATGATAGACAGAGCAACGAAGCTTAGGTGGCGTCGCAGAATCAAAAGAAGTCGGTTACAGGTTGAGGATTACAATCAATCAGCTGAGATTAATCTTGAGAAGAATATCTTCAAAAGACTCCATAGGCTAAATGACGTTCGAAGATTTATTATTATCTGGATAGCATTAATAGTATTGCTTCTTGGAGTAACTTTATTTCAGATATTTAACATTAGTCAGTATTACCAAAAGACTGGATATGGGCCAGGAAGCGTTCTATATGAGGGAGCCATCGGAACTTTTACTAATGCTAATCCTTTGTTTGCTAGTGGGGATGTTAACTCAACTGTATCTAATTTATTATTCCCAGGACTATTAAAATACAATTCTAACAATCAGTTAGTGGATGATCTCGCTAGTTCCTGGAGCGTTGATGCGCTTGGCCAAAACTATACAGTAATTCTAAAACCAAATTTGCGATGGCAAGACGGCAAATCGCTCAACGCTAGTGACGTGGTGTTTACCTATCAAGAAATTGAAAACCCAGATGTGAACTCGAGCCTATTTAATAATTGGTACGGAATCAAAGTTACCAAAATTAATAATCTAACAGTCAAGTTTACGCTACCGAGTCCACTGAGTTCATTCCCATATGAGCTAACCAATGGCATTATTCCAGCCCATATTTTTACTTCAATTCCTGCCCAGCAATTGCAATCGTCATCTTTTAATAATGTTGATCCAATTGGCTCAGGACCTTTTAAATTAGCGGCACTAACTACTGAGAATTTATCTAATAGTGATCAAGAGCAACAAATTGACTTGGTCCCTAATAATCACTACTACCTAGGAAGACCAAAGCTGGGTGGTTTTAATTTAGTAGCCTATGCCAATCAAAGAGATTTATTAAGGGGTTTTGAGAATCATAGCGTCCAGGCCATAATAGGCATAAACTCGATACCAAGTAGTCTAACTAAAAACCTTTCAGTTTATGGCTATCATATTCCTATGACTGCTGAGACAATGGTTTTTTATCGTAATGATTCATCGATTTTATCAGATGTAAATGTTCGAAAGGCGATGAGTGAAGCAATTAATACCGATGAGGCTATAAATCAACTTGCTTATCCAGCCCTACCAATTGCCGGGCCACTGCTACCAACTATGGTTGGTTATTCAGCTTCTTATAACCAAGTTACCGATAATGTAACGGACGCAAATACAGTTCTAACTTCGGAAGGTTGGGTTAAAGCAGCAAACGGTTATAGGTACAAAGGAAGCCAAGAATTAACGTTTAGTCTCTATACTCAAAACACCCCTGATTACTTAAATGTTGCTAAATCTTTAATTAGTCAGTGGAAGCAAGTTGGTGCCAAAGTACAGTTGGTTCAACTCTCATCATTAGATATAAAAAATGTGATTGCTTATAAAACCTATGACATGCTGTTATACAGTATTGCCGTAGGAGTTGATCCTGATGTTTTTGCTTATTGGGATAGTATTCAAGCACAGACCGATTCTATCCCAGGACTTAATTTGTCGCAGTATAAATCAACAACCGCAGATAATTCATTAGCTGCTGGAAGAACAAGGTTTGAGCCGGCAGAGAGGGCAATCAAATATGTACCTTTTCTACAGTCATGGCAAGCAGATTATCCAGCTCTAGCACTGTATCAGCCAAATTATCTTTTTGTAACTGAACCAAAGATATTTGGGTTTAACTCATCGTCAATTAATACCGTTACTGACTTATATTCAAATATAAGCAATTGGGAAGTTAAACAGACCAAGATTACTAACTAATAGTCTATAATCTTTGAATATGGGGATGTGGTGAAATTGGTATACACGCTAGTTTCAGATACTAGTGAGCTTAGCTCGTGGAGGTTCAAGTCCTCTCATCCCCACCAAATCTGATAATTTCTATGGTATTATAATCTGTATAATGATTAAGTTTAGTTCGAGGGTGGTTAGTTTGAAATGAATAGGGTAGCACTATATTTACAAGAGCATTTGCTCGGTGAAATTATTACTAATAAAGATGCTCGGGAATATCTTTCTACTGACGCTAGCGTATTTAAAATCCTCCCAAATGTAATTATCTATCCAATGAATACAAGTGATGTTAGAAAGATTGTTAAATTCTCCTATCAGTTAGCACTAAAGGGTAAAATACTACCAATTACTGCCCGGGGGCTTGGTACCGACCAATCAGGTGCAGCGATCGGCGAAGGATTACTCTTGGTATTTCCAGCTCACCTAAATAAACTGTTGGAGCTTGATACAAAAACTGGAGAAGTAACTGTTGAGCCAGGATTAAACTACGGAAAACTACAGCAAGTACTACTAACTCACGACCTTTTTATACCAGTTAGTCCTAGTTCAATGGAATATTCCACAATTGGTGGTGCAATTGGTAATAACGCCGGTGGTGATCGAAGTATTAAATACGGAAAAACCCTAGATTATGTTAAGTCTTTGAAGGTGGTTTTAAGTAACGGTGATCTAATTGAAACTAAAAGAGTTTCTAAAAGGGAACTAAATAAGAAGATGGGATTATCGACGTTGGAGGGTGAGATATACAGGTCCGTTGATCGGTTGATTGAAGAGAATACTGATCTTGTTAATAAAGCACAACTTGGGGTATCCAAAAACTCATCAGGATATAACATCAACCTAGTTAAACACAAAGACGGATCATTTGATCTAACGCCGTTAATTGTTGGCTCACAAGGTACTCTAGGCATTGTTACCGAGGCTAAACTATTGACCATGCCAAGACGGCCTAAGACCGTCCTAACGATTATTTCAATTGATGGAATTAGCGAGTTGGCTGAGACTTTAGAGTTTTTGAAAAAGTTTTCTGATACTCCTAGTGCTGTTGAGATGGTAGATGACAAGCTTCTAAGTTTGGTCAAGAAGAATCATCCTAATCTGCTTAAAAATATCTTCAAAGATGGCTTTTCTAGGTTTGTACTGCTTGTTGAGTTTGATAATCCTAGCGAGAGACTAAGATCCAAATTGACTGCTAAGTTAACTAAGTATCTTAAAACCAATAGCATATCTTATGAGACTTCAGTTGATCCTGTTAGAATCGAAGAATTTTGGAAATTTAGAAGAAGTACTACTGCAGTTTTAGGACATCAAGACGGCGTAGCTAGACCACTGCCTATAATTGAGGATGGAATTGTACCCTTAGATAAATTTGCTACTTTTATCGAGTCGCTTTATTATTTGTTTTCACAAAATGATCTGCCAATATATCTTTTTGGTCATGCCGGTGATGGTCAATTGCACCTACAACCTGCTCTTGATTTAAACAAAGTTGGTGATCGTCAAAAAATATTTAAGGTAATGATTGAATACTATAATTTAGTTAAACAACTTGGTGGCAGTATCAGTGCTGAACATGGCGATGGTAGAATTAGAGCACCGTTTTTATATGCTCAGTATGGCAAGGAAGGCTATGAATTACTGGGAAAGATTAAACAGATTTTTGATCCACAAAATATTTTAAATACTGGTGTGAAATTTTCCGATAATCTTGAGAGCTTAAAGCCGATTCTTCGAAACGAATACAGTACAGATTATCTATACAACTACCTACCTTACGTGTAGGACATTGGTGC
>Ga0182030_10001798_pt1 | contig 44779 bp, 26 predicted proteins | sample 812S3MmetaG_FD_121299 | JGI IMG/M metagenome (GOLD analysis project Ga0182030, IMG submission 121299) | Permafrost microbial communities from Stordalen Mire, Sweden - 812S3M metaG (Illumina Assembly) | ecosystem: Environmental > Terrestrial > Soil > Wetlands > Permafrost | place: Sweden...
CCGGGTCGGATTCGTGCCGGAATTGGCAGAATATTTCCTCCGCGATCTCCGCTCTCTCCGCGCGCGCCCCGGAGAAGAGGCGAATCCTGCTCTTTCCCGCCAGCTTGTTCTTGTCCTCGCTTTCTCTCCGGAAACCCATCCGCAACTTGTTGATTCTTCGTCGTGGCGTTCTTGCCAGCCTTCCAGTGCGGCGTGCGCCTCGCGGCGTAGCCCAAAGATCTCCGCTGGCTCCGCGCTCTCAGGTTTTGACTTTCCCGCTGCTCCTCCGCCTCTTCCTCCGTGCCTCTGCGTCTCCGCGTCAGATCGACTCCTGCCCTGTTTGGTTCCGGCTTCGCCGGGTCAGGGAGCGGTATGCCTCGCCCGCGGCGTGCTCCTCGTTGACATCGCGTAGCGCCACTACCTTTCCGCCGGCGCAACGCCCCACAGTCTCGCCGCCGCTATTGCTTATCGAAAACCAACCGCTTCTCGGAATCCCCCATGCCGCCGGCGGACTCCTGGTAGATCGTTGGCCTAACGCTTCGCCCGCCGCAGCATGGTCGGCGCCGGCGTCTGCGGCCCGCCCCGGCCGCCACCACCCGCGCCGAACGACGGGTCGGAACCCTGAGGCGGCGGACCGATCACCGGGCGTGGACCTGTCTCAGCCGCCGGAGGTGCGCCGCCACGTCCGCCGCGTCCTCCCCCACCGCCTGTCTGACGCAACTCGATCTGGTCTCCATTAATGGTTCCGGTGTAGGTCGTGGCCCCGGTCCGGAACGAAATATTGGAACCCTCCACCTTCCCGTCCTCGATCGGTCCGCCCGACGGGGCTCCGCGTCCGCCGCCGCCGCCCGACGAGTCCACCGACCCCGTCAACGTGTTGCCGTTCTGCCGGAACGTGTAAACCGTGTCCGCGTTGCCGCCCGCCAAGGCCATCGGATTGCCTGTTTGCGCAGCCGCTGCCGCGGTCGCCGGCCGCCAGAGGCCCGAGATGCCGCTTCCGGTGGGAACTTCGCGCTCCCACACGGCCACCTGGGGCCGGAGTCTCACCGCCTTGCTCGTGATCGTCGCCGTCGCCGCGGTCAATCCGGGTGACGTCGCCTCCACCTTCAGACTCCCGGCGCTCTTGCTCGACTGCACAATCGCCATGCACAACCCGGCGAACGCCTTCCGCTTCGGGCCAGGATCCGGCTCGTGATTGGTGGGATCGCCGTTGCCCGTGCCGATCACTTCGCCCGGGCCGGTCACCTTGAACGTCACGTCGTTCTCCGTGATCGGCACAACGCGTCCCTGCGCGTCCTGCACTTCCACCGTGCAGATCGCCACGTCTTCGCCATCCGCCGCGATCTCCGTGCGATCCGGCCGCAGCACCAGCCTCGCCGCCGGACCCGTGGTCTCGCGTTTCGCGGTCAGAACCTGCTTGCCGTCCTTGAAACCGCGCGCCTCGATCGTCCCCGGCGCGTACTTCACGATCCAGGCCAGGTGCTGGTCCTTCTGCATGTCCTTGGCGCCCAGGCTCTGCCCGTTGAGGAACAGTTCCACCCGGTCCAGGTTCGAGTGCACCCAGACCGCGATCTCCTGCCCTTCCAGGCCGGGCCAGTTCCAGTGCGGGAGCACGTGCAGCACGGGCTTATTGGTCCACCACGATTGGTAGTAGAAGAAGGTGTCCTTGGGGAAGCCGCACGTGTCGATCACGCCGTATTGCGAGCTGATGTTCGGCCACTGATACGGCGACGGCTCGCCGCGGTAATCGAACCCCGTCCACACAAATCCGCCGGAAATATACGGCCGCGCGCTCACGAAGCGCCACCAGCCTTCCGCCGATGCCCGGCCCGTCGTGGTGTACGGGTCGTAAGAGCTGACCGTTCCCTTGGTCCGCTCCGTAACATAGGCGCCGCGTGTGCCCACGGCGCTGACGTTTTCGGTGCCCAGAATCGGTATCTTGGGGTTGTTCTTGTGCCACGCCTCCGCCTGCGGGTCCGCATAGTTGTAGCCCATCACGTCGCAGACCACCAGTCCGCCCCTGCCCATGTAGTCTCCCGCCGGCGGCGGCGCGATCGATATCGGCCGCGAGGTGTCGTGCTTCAGCGCGGCCTGCTTCATCGACGTGAGTAGCTTCAGGCCCGTTTCCGTAATGGCGACGCCCTCCTCGTTGCCCATCGACCAGACGAAGACGCTGGGATGATTGCGGTCGCGCCTCACCACGTTCTCGAACTGCGCCAGGCCTTCCGGGTTGGAGGAAAGCATGCGCGTTTCGTCGAGCACCAGCATGCCCAGTTCGTCGCAGGCATCGAGAAGTTCCGGAGTCGGCGGGTTGTGCGACGTGCGGATGCCGTTGCAGCCCATCTCCTGGAGCCTCCGCACGCGGAAGTGCTGCACCGCATCGGGCAGCGCCACGCCCACGCCGGCGTGATCCTGGTGGTTGCACGTGCCCTTGACTTTCACGGCCTTGCCGTTCAGCAGAAATCCCTGGTCGGCGTCGAACTTCAGGTCGCGAATTCCGAAGCGCGTCTCATAGCGATCCGTGACGCTTCCGCCGGACTCCACCTCGGTCACCAGCTTGTACAGATTCCGCTGCTCCAGGGACCACAACGCCGGCTGCCGGACCACCACCTGCTGTTCGTAGGTGTGCTCGCCCAGTACGGCAACCGATGCCGGCGTGGTGGACGCCTTGCCGGCTTCCTTGCCGGTGGGGTCGAGAATGGTCGAGATCACGCGCACGTTGGCGGCGTTCTTCGACTGGTTTTCAACTTCCGTCCGGATGGAAACGGAGGCCTGCCCGGGCTGCACTTTGGCCGCGGCGAGCGTTCCCCACTTCTTTACGTGAACTGGAGCGGTCTTCACCAGCCAGACGTGCCGGTAGATGCCCGCGCCCTCATAGAACCAGCCGTCGCTCAAAGTCGCGTCCACCCGGACCAGCAGCACATTCGGGCCGCCGGGCAGCGCGAAGTCCGTCAGGTCGAAGCTGAACGGATCGTAGCCGCCGCTGTGCCGGCCGATGTAGTAGCCGTTGAAGACCACCATGGTTTCCCGGTATGAGCCGTCGAACTCAATCGAGATCCGCCGGCCCGCGTCGGACGCCGGAACGTCGAAGACGCGGCGGTACCAGCCTACGCTGGTCTCCGGGTAGTCGCGCCCCAGCGGGTAGGAGCCCTTGCTGGCCAGCGCCGGGTCGTTCTTGAACGCGAGCCCGATCGCCCAGTCGTGGGGCAAGTCCACCGGCCTCCAATCGCTATCGTCGTAGGCGAGGTTGCTGGGGGACAGGAATCCACCGGTTTTCTGGAAACCTCCGGACCTGCCGGCGCCGAAACCGAAGTCCTTGGTGGCGTCGTTGGCATGGCCGAAGTGGAAGCGCCAGCCGAAATCGAGCAGCAAGCGCTCTCGCCGAGCCGCCGCAACCGGCGCGCTTTGGCCTTGGCCGGACTGGGCTTGGCCAGCGACCTCCGCCATGCCCACCGCGGCCACCGCGGGAACCGCCATCCCGCCCTTCAATAAGTCCCGACGAGTAACCTTCATTCGGATCTCCTGGAGCGGGCCAAAACGTTTCACCCGAGCACCACCCGCACGATTACCTTAATCCCTGTCTCGCCATAGTTCAAGTACGCGAACGGTCCCATCAGGGCAAGTCCGGGACAGGGCTGGGACAGTGAACTAAACCGTGTTGCGGTAAAGATAGGGTCCAGCCTCTCCACCACGCGCCCCCCCTAGCGCGGCGCGAGGCTCCTTGAAACACTGGGTCTGGTTATTTCGCAATGACCAATCCAGCCCCAAAGGAGCCTCACAAACAAACTACCTTGTGGCACCTGCCGACACGACGCGGCAGGCCGATTTGAGACACAATGGTAGAAAATGAGCCAGACATTCCAAGAGCTGCTTTCCCAGCTCGGGAACGGTAATCGCACGGCGCTCGACGAGATGATGCCCGTGGTCTATGCCGAGATGCGGCGCCTGGCCGAGGGCTACATGCGTGGCGAGCGCGCGGGCCACACGCTGCAACCGACCGCGGTGGTGCATGAGGCGTATCTGCGGCTCGTGGGCCAGCAGCAGTTGGACTGGCGGAACCGGGCGCAGGTTCTGGGCCTGGCAGCGCGAATGATGCGGCGCGTGCTGCTGGACCATGCCGGACGGCGCCATGCGGCCAAGCGGTCCGATGCGCAGGCGGCAGTGACCTTGTCCCTGGCCGGCGCGGCGGCGGGTCCGAATCTGGTAGACCTGATCGACCTGGATCGCGCGCTGGAAGAGTTGAGTCGGATGGACGAACGGCTCGTAGCGCTAATCGAACTGCGATTCTTTGGCGGTTTGACCATCGAAGAAGCGGCCGCGGTGCTGGAGATCTCTACGGCTACGACCGAGCGCGAATGGGCCACCGCGCGGCTGTGGCTGCGGCGGAGGCTGAGCACGGAGCGCCGCGGATGACGCCGGTCGAGTGGCAACGCGTCAAGGCGGTGCTACACGGCGCGCTGGAGCTTCGGCCCGCGCAGCGGGGCGAGTTCCTGGACCGGAACTGCGCGGGCGACGGCGAACTGCGGCGCGAAGTGGAAGATCTGCTGTCCTTCGAAAATGCCGAAGACATCACGGACGGCCTCAACGTGACGAGCTGGCAAGCGGAGCGCGAGACCGAAACGGCTGCGCCGCCGAGCGACCCGGGGCGGGTCGGTGCATACGTTATTCTGCGACGGCTGGGCGAAGGCGGCATGGGCGTGGTGTATCTGGCCGCGCGTGACGACGGTGCGTACCAGCACGAGGTCGCCGTGAAGGTGCTCAAGGGCGGATCTCAGGCAGTCGCACTGGCGCGCCGGTTCCGGCGCGAGCGCCAGGTGCTCGCCGGGCTGGACCACCCCAACATCGCGCGCCTGATTGACGGCGGCGCGACCGAAACGGGTCAGCCGTACTACGCCATGGAATACGTCGCGGGCGTGCCGGTGACCGAATTCGCGCGCGCTCATGGATTGGGCTTACGAGACCGGTTGAACCTGTTCCGCGGCATCTGCGACGCAGTGGCGTCGGCGCACCGCCAACTGGTGATTCACGGCGACATCAAGCCAGCGAACATTCTGGTAGGCGCCGATGGCGCGCCGAAATTGCTCGATTTCGGTTTGGCACGCATCCTGCAAACGGCGAGCACGGCGTCAACCGAGACGCCGACGCTGCTGCTCATGACGCCGGGTTACGCGAGCCCCGAGCAGGTGCGCGGCGAGCGTCTCTCCACCGCCACCGACATCTACTCGCTGGGCGTCGTGCTCTACGAACTACTCACCGGCGAAGGTCCGTACGGCGGCGACAGGCAGTCGCCGTTGGAGCTGTGCCGGGCGATCTGCGACGTCGAGCCAAAACGCCCGAGCACGGTGCTGCGCAGACGCGGCGCGGAGAGCGACATGCCACTCACGCCCCGGCAACTGCGCGGCGAGCTGGACCACGTGGTGCTCAAAGCGCTGCGCAAGGCGCCCGGGGAACGCTACGCCAGCGTGGACGAGCTGCGCGCCGACCTCGACCGCTATCTGGGTGGATTTCCGGTGCGCGCGGCGCGCGGCTCGGCGCTTTACCGGCTGCGCAAGTTCGTGGCCCGGCACCGCTGGGGCGTGGCAACCGGCGTGCTCGCCGCGGCGCTGGGCTGCGTGGCCGTCTGGACCGTCTGGCGGGCGGAGCGCGTGGCACAAATGCGTTTCAACCAGGTGCGCCAGCTGGCGCACGCGGTGGTGTTCGACCTGCACGATGCCATCGCGGAACTGCCGGGTTCGACCGCGGCGCGCGAGCTGCTGGTGGAGCGCGCGCTGGAGTATCTGAAGAACCTGGAAGCGACAAGTGCACGCAATCGCGACCTGCAACTCGAGCTGGCGCAGGCCTACACGAAGATCGGCCTGGTGCAGGCCGGTAAGGGCGAGGCGAGCCTGGGCGACTTCACCGGCGCGGTAGCGAGCTACGAACATGCGCGGGCGATTCTGCACGCGGTATTGCAGCGCTCCCCCGGCGATGAGCCGGCGGCCGAAGCGCTGGTGGAAGCCGACAATCAGGAGGCCGGTGTTCGCGAGCAGCGGGGTGAATCGCGGGAGTGGCGCCAACTGCGCGCTGAAGTTGGCGCTCGGCTGAACGATCTTTCCGCCCGCCACCCGGACGACCGCGTGCTACGCCTGCGCGCGCTCTCGGCCGCGGCTTACACTCTCGACGGAGATCATGACTGGCCGAGGGCGCGCGCCGCTTACGAACGCGTGCTCGCCCCGGCGCTGGAATACCACGCTGCCGAACCGGCGAACGACGGGATCGCCCGGATGCTGGCGCGGACCCACAGCGCGCTGGCCGAAGTGCTGCATGCACTGAACGACGTGCCGGGCGCGCTGAAGCATCACCGCGAGGCGCTGCGCATTAATCTCGAGCGGCTCGCCCGTGCACCCGGCGCGACCCAGGCGAAGCTCGATGTCAGTTGGAACTACTCCGAGACCGGCTGGCTCGAACATGAGCGCCACCAAGAGGTCGCCGCCGTCGCGGACTTCGACCGGGCGCTCGCGTTGTTGCGCTCCATCGTCTCGGCCGATGCCCGAAATCAGTTGGCCAGCGTGGAAGTGGCCAAGCTCGAGATGGCCGCGGCGCCGGCGCTGGAGCTTTCCGGAGACCGGAAGCGGGCCATCGCCACTCTGCGCGATGCCATCGGCATCTTATCCGCCGCGCTCGAACGGGACGCCTCCGATGACGACGCACGTATGCACCTCGCCGAAGCCTGGGGCGAACTCGGCGACCTGTACGGACGAATTCGACCCGTCAACTGCGGCCTCCTTTCCGACGCCTACCACCGCGCCATCGCCGCCACTGCGCCCCTAAAGGCCGACTATCCCGCCGGCGCCATGTTCGATATGGGGGAGTTAAGAACCCGCGTCGCCGCCCAGCTCAACAACTGCACGGGCGGCCCCGGCAACCGCTCGCGCCAAGCCACGCGATCTTCGGCTTCGCGCTAGCTTCCGCGCTGCGCGAAAGCCGCCTCGGGCCGTTCCAATCGATTTTGAGGGAGTTTTATCGCATTTCCCGCGTTTACCAGATGAGAGTTGAACTGGAAGTGCTTTATGCGCCAGGTCCGGGCCCCGAGTCGCCCGCCCCGTCGCTGAGAATTCTGCGGCCAGCATGGTGGTAGCCGGGCACGATCACCGGAGCGTTGCATGAAACGTGCCGGCGCCAGGTCACCATCGGAGGCAACTATGATCCGGTCTCTTCGTCCATTTCTCTTGGGCCTGCTGACGGCCCCGACGATTTCCGCAGCCTTTAGGATCTGTCCAGAAACTTCATCGTGTTTGGTTCGAATGGAGGCTTTTTATGCAAACTTCGCCACGTTTGAGGCTGCCCTTTGTGGCAACCTTCCTGATCGCTGGGGTAACGGTTTTCGGCGCAAGCAAGGTTGTGCCCTCGCAGCCCGACCGCGCCGCGGGTCTGCTCAAGAGCTTGTCCGCCCCGGAGAACTATGGCAACCTGCCGCTGGTGTTTGAGCCCAATGACGGCCAGGTCGACCCGTCTGTCCGGTTTCTGACGCACACCCATGACATGACGGTTTACTTCACGGATAACGAAACCGTGATGGTGTTGCACAAGGGGGAGAAATCGGACCCGCACCGGCTCCGTGGGCAGCAAGCCCATCCCCAGGCGGAGACGGCGGTGGTGCGCATGAAACTGGCCGGAGCGGGAAGACCGGGCCAGGTTGCGGGATTAGACAAGCTGCCGGGCCTCAGCAGCTATTTCATCGGCAACGACCCTGCGAAGTGGCGCACCAACATACCGAACTATGCCCGTATCCAGTACCAGGGCGTCTACCCCGGGGTGGACCTGGTTTGTTATGGCAAGGAGCGCCAGTTGGAATACGACCTGGTGGTGGCGCCCGGAGCCGACCCGCGGCAGATCGAGCTGGCGTGGGAAGGCATAGAGCGGCTGAAGTTGAACGCCGCTGGCGACCTGGTGCTGGCCACGCGGCTGGGCGACGTCGTGCAGAAGCGGCCGCGGGTTTACCAGGAGATCGGGGGGCGGCGGGTTGAGATCGCGGCGAACTACGCTCTCCACGCGGGCAAGCGCGTTGGGTTCGACCTGGCACGCTATGACCGCAGCCTGCCGCTGGTCATCGACCCGGTGACTGTAGTCTACGGGACCTATTTGGGAGCGTCCGGGCAGGGTTCCGCCATCGCCGTAGACTCGACTGGCGCGGCTTATGTCACGGGCTACACCTATGCCGCTTTTCCTTTTCCGCTCCAGAACCCTTATCAGAGTGCGAACCTCGACGTCAATTGCAGCAACGCGACCACCTGGGTAACGAAGCTGGCGCCTGGCGGCAATGCGTTGGCGTACTCCACGTATCTAGGCGGAAGTTGCGAGGACGACCCAAACGGAATCGCCGTAGACGCCTACGGGGCGGCATACATCGTGGGCACAGCGTGGTCGCATGACTTTCCAATGGTCAATGCTTTCCAGACGAGCTGTCCGCAGTATAACAGCGTGTTCGTGACGAAGATCTCACCCGCCGGCAATGCATTGGGGTACTCCACGTATTTGTGTGGAGGTTACAGCGACTACGCCGCGGGGATCGCGGTGGACAGCGCTGGTTCGGCCTATGTGACAGGCCAGACCGCCTCGGATAACTGGCCGGTCCAAGTACCCTACCAACTGATGTTGAACGGCAGTACCAACGCCTTCGTCACCAAGCTGTCGCCGGCGGGCAATTCCCTCGTGTACTCCACCTACCTGGGAGGCAGCGCCGTGGATGTTGGCACGTCTATTGCGATTGACGGCACGGGGGCCGCTTACATTGCGGGCTGGACCCAGTCGACCGATTACCCCGTGTTGCTCGCCTTCCAGTCCAGGCCAAGAGTTCCTCCAGGGTGGTTCACCGGGTTTGTTACCAAGTTGTCGCCGGCAGGGACCACGCTGGTCTATTCGACCTACCTGGGCGGCAGCGGCGAGGAAAAGCCGCTGGGGATCGCGTTAGATGCCGGGGGCGCCGCCTTTCTCACCGGCGTCACATACTCGACCGACTTCCCACTCCTTCATCCTGTCCAATCGACAAACAATAACCCGGGTGCCGGAACTTGTTTTGTGACCAAGCTGGGGGCGGTCGGCAATGTCGTGATCTGGTCGACTTACCTCGGTGGCAGCTACGGCGATGGCGATTTCTGCTATGGCATTGCGGCCGACAATGCGGACGAGGCCTACGTGACGGGCATTACGTTCTCGCCCGATTTCCCCGTGCTGTTGCCTTACCAGGCGAATATTGGCGATAACTCTAGACTCGCCTTCGCGACCAAGTTCTCGGCGGCTGGCACCCTGGTGTATTCGACCTTCCTGGGCGGCAATGAGGACTCGCAGGGGAATGCCATCGCCGTAGATTCGGCGGGCGCGGCGTATCTCACCGGTAGTGCGGGTGGGGGTTTTCCCGTTCCAAACGGCTTCCAACGGACCACCGGCAATAGCGGAGGTCCGTTTGTCGCGAAGCTGCAACTCAACGGCGTCGCTACGACTGTGGTGAACTCCACTCCGACGGGACTCGACTTTACCGTCGACGGCACGGACTATATCAACGGCCAGTCGTTCACCTGGACGGCGGGAAGTAGTCACACGATCGGTGTGAACTCGCCTCAAACCGCAACCAGGGCCGGGACGCGCTACGCGTTCGCCAACTGGTCGGACAGCGGCCAGCAAACGCACACCATCACGGCATCTTCCTCGGGTGCAACCTACACGGCGAGTTTCACGGCGCAATACTTGCTGAGCGTATCCGCTTTGCCCAGCACCGAAGGCGTCGTCACCGAAAACCCGATTTCCAGCGACCTCAGCGGCTATTACAGCATCGGGACGTCAGTCAGTCTGGGCGCGTCGCCAAACGACGGCTATGCGTTTTCGAGTTGGGGCGGCGATCTGAGCGGGAGCGCCAACCCGCAGTCGGTGAGCATCACGGCGCCCATGGCGGTGACCGCGAATTTCGTAGCGGGGTTGGCGGCTCCGGCCGGCCCGGTGCCGGTCAACCTCGCGGCTGGGGTATCGCTGGGTACGGGGCTAAGTTGGTCGGCCTCGACCGGCGCGACATCTTACGACGTGTACTTCGGGACCAGTTCCAGCCCGCCGCTGCTGGGCAACGTGACGGTGATCAGTGACAGCCCGGGAACACTTACTGCCAACACACAGTACTACTGGAAGGTGGTGGCTAAGAACAGTTTCGGCTCAACCGCCTCGGCGGTGTGGTCGTTCACCACCGGTGCGGCCAGCGCCGCACTGCGCTTCGTCCCCATGACGCCCTGCCGCGTCGTGGACACGCGCAACACCGCCGGTCCCATCGGCGGCGGCAGCAGCCGCGACTTCAACGTCCCCAATAGCGCCTGCGGCGTGCCCTCTACCGCGCAGGCCTATTCCCTCAACGTAGCGGTAGTCCCCGCCACTACGCTCGGCTACCTCACCCTGTGGCCCACCGGGCAGACGCGGCCGCTCGCCTCTACCCTCAATTCGCTCGATGGCCGCATCAAATCCAATGCCGCCATCGTGCCGGCTGGAACCGCTGGGGCCGTCAGCGTGTTCGCCAGCGATACCACCCAAGTGATCCTGGACATCAACGGATACTTCATCCCCGCCAACGACCCCACGGGTCTCGCCTTCTATCCCATCCCGCCCTGCCGGATCGGCGATACGCGCACGGCCACGGCGCTATTGGGCGGACCAGCGCTCGTCGGCGGGCAGAACCGGACGTTCCCCATTCTGTCCAGTGTCTGTAATCTGCCGGCGACGGCGAAGGCCTATTCGCTGAACTTCGCGGCAGTGCCTGGTGGTAGTGCGCTGGGATACCTGACGGCGTGGCCCACGGGGCAGTCGCGGCCGCTGGTGGCCAGTTTGAACGCTCCGACGGGAACGGTCACGGCCAATGCGGCCATCGTGCCGGCGGGGACAAACGGGTCGATCAACGTGTTCGCCAGCGACAACACCAACCTGGTAATCGACATCAACGGGTATTTTGCGCCGATGAGCACCGGAGGCTTGTCGCTGTACAATGTGGCGCCTTGCCGTGTTGCGGACACGCGCCAACCGCCGGGCGCGCCGCCGGTCACATCGCTGAACGTAGCCGTAAGCGCGAGCGCCTGCGGGATACCGGCGACGGCGCAAGCGGATGTCTTGAGCGTGACGGTAGTTCCGCCCGGCCCACTGGGCTATCTGACGTTGTGGCCGCAGGGGCAAGCCCAACCGCTGGTATCGACTCTGAACGCATTAGACGGAGCGATCACTTCGAACATGGCGATTGTGCCGACCACCAACGGGTCGATCAGCGGATTCCCAAGTAACCCGACGCACGTAGTCATGGATATCTCGGGGTACTTCGGACAGTAGAGCGCCGTCAGCGCCGCGCGGGGCTGAGCAGACCTTTTTCGGTCACAGCCCCGCTCACGGGAAAACCGCTCAAGGCGGGGGAAAACCGCTCGGGGGGGAAACCCGGGGCAACCCGGAACAGCGCCGAATTACCCCATTGCCGAGTGTCACACCAACAAAAATAAGCTCTAACCATATGACCCACAGATAGTTACCTATCTGCCAGCCCCTCTGGAATCGGTAGGGCACTGCCCATGAAACACGCCACCACACATCGCGCACTCCTGGGGACCAACCCGCCGGAAAACACCAAAAACCGGACAGGTTTGTCCGGTTTTTGACACACTCGTACGTATAACTATTTTATTTTCAGTAAATTACACCAATAACGCCGGACACACTCGTCCGCTCCGCCTAGAAGCGCACCCTCGCCGAGAACTGCACCGACCGCGCCGGCAACTGATTCGTGATCCCCGTCAGCGGCGAGCCGAACCCCGGCCCCGCCGTCGCCCCGTTGCCGTACGTCCCGCTGTAGCCCACGAAGTTGGGGTGATTCACCACGTTGAACGCCTCCGCCCGCACCACCAGGTGCATCCGCTCCGTCCCCAGCGCGAAGGAGCGCTCCAGGAACGGCGCGATATCGTAGATCGAATTTCCCCGGCCCGCATTGCGCGCGATCACCACCCCGTTGATCACCGGCCGGTCCGTCGTCGCCCCGGTATCACCACTGTTGGTCACCCCCGTCGTGATGTTGTACGGCAGTCCCGAGCTCAGCGAAAACACGCCGCCGAAGTGAATCTCCCCCGGCAGGATGTATACCCCGCTCAGCACGAAGCGGTGCCGCTGGTCGAAGATCGCATTGGCGTATTCCACCCGGCCCGTGAAATTCGGATCGTTGGGGTTCTGGCTCGGGATGTCGGGATCCACATTGTCCAGCGTGTGCGACCACGTATAGCTCCCTAGCATGCTCAGCCGCTTGCTGAAGCGATGCGTCAAGTTCGCGTCCAGCGCATCGTAATTTGCGTAGCCGTCGTTCACGTCGCTCGTGATCGTCGAATACGGCGGCTGCGCAGTGGTCGCCGCCGCCGGGTTGCACGCCAGGTCATGTTGGTTGTACCAGTAGATCCAATAGGGGCGCGTGCAGTTGGCCGCTTGCGCCGTGCGCACCTGTCCCGGAGCGGTCCGTATGTAGGGCGCCGGCGGATCCACGTCGCGCGGCCGGTTGATCCGGCTAGTGTGCGAGCCTACGTAGTCCACGCTCAACACCCAGTTCCCCGGCAGCCGGCGCTCCAGCCCCATCGTCCATTGCTTGGCGTACGGATTGAGCAGCTTGTCCTGATAGCCGATCAGCGTGGACGTGGGGAAATACTGGTTGAGATCGGCGCCGTCGCCCGGGCGGACGTACAGGCTGCGCAAGGGCGCCGCCGCCCCCGTGGGAAACGCCGGCAAGGGCGCCGCGGCGATACTCGTGGGGAACCCGATCTGCCCCGGCGCGGCCGTATAGTTGAACACCCCCGTCGGTCCGGTCAGCGCCCAGTTGGCCGCCGAGTTGTCCACAATCTGCGAATAGTAGATGCCGAAACCGCCGCGCACCACCGTCTTGCCGTCGCCGCGCACGTTGTAACTGAAACCCACCCGCGGCGCGAAATCCTTGTTCGAGTCGGCAAACGTCTGCCGCTCGTAGCGCACGCCCACATTCACCGTGAGATCCCGCCGCAATCGGATATCGTCCTGCACGAACGCCGACCACAGCGTGTCGTCCACCGTGTAATTGGCGTTCCCATAGCTCTGCGTATAACTCGCCACGTTGGCGATATTGCCCAGGTAACTCTGGCTCTCGCACACGTCCACCGTCAGCGCGCAGGCTTTGTAGACAAACTGGCCCAGATAGATCGGGCCGCCAAATTCTTTGCTGTTGCCGCCGTTGTGCGCGTGCAACACGTCGAAACCGAAGCGCAATTGATGCCGCCCCTTGGTGGTGGAGAGCGTGTCGTTGATCTGATACTGCCGGTTGATCAATAGCGCCGCCTGCGACGTGCCCGTGGTGAACGTTCCCACGCCCGTAATCGGCACCTGGAACTGCGTGCCGTAAACCACCGGGTCGAATTCCGTGATCGGCGAGGCAAGCTGAAATTGCACCCGCACGTTGTTCAGTAAGTTCGGCGTCAGCACCGCCGTCTCGCCTAGTTCCTCGGAGTACGTCCGGCGCCGGAATACGCGCGCCACCGTCGGCAGGCTGTTACCGCCCACAATCCCGTTGGGGTTGGTATCGTGAAAGCCGTCCAGGTTGCTGCGGAAGAAAAGATTGTTTCGCTCGTTGATCTGGTGATCCAGACGCACGAGGCCCAGCCATCCCCGATAGTGCCCGATGTAAATGCCCGGCGCCACCGGCGATGTCACCGGCGAGCCCTTATCCTCGCGGCTGAATTCGCCCGCCGCGAAAAAGTGCGTCGTGCCCGATAACGGCCCCCCCAGCGACACCGCCGATTGGCCCAGCGAATCGCTCGTCAACTGGTTGCCGCTGGTGGCGTTGGCCGCCGTGAATCCCGATAGCGTCGCCGAAGTGTCCGCCGGCCGCCACAACTCCAGCACGTCGCCGTGGAGCTTGCTTCCCCCGCTCTTGGTCACGATGTTGATCACCCCGCCCACCGTGGCCCCATATTCGGCCGAGAAAGCGTTGGCCTGCACGCTCATTTCTTCCACCGCCAGAACCGGCACCGTGCTGAATAAAGTCTGCCGGCCCCAGCTATCGTTGTTGGTGGCCCCATCGGTCACGAACAAAGCCTGCCGCCGTCCCGCGCCGTTGGTCGTGAACAACGTCTGGTTCATGAACACATCGCCCTGGCTGATCGCGGGCCGATTGGCCGCATTCAGCATCGGCAGGTTGCTGATGCGCCGGCTGGCGAGCGGCGTCTCGTCAATCTGCTCTTCCCCGAATCGCGTGCCGATCTGCGGCGCGTCCGTGCGCACGTCGCCCACCGTCCCGATCACCGTGACCTGCGTCTGCCCGCCGGCCACGTTGAGTTGCAAATTGATGCCCGCGGTCGCGCCTCCCGCCAGCGTGACGTCTTTCACCTCCGCGTCGGCGAAGCCTTGCTTCCTCGCCGTGATCTCGTACGTCCCCGCCACCGGCAGGCCGGCCAGCGCGTAGTTGCCCGCGCCATCGGTCAGCGCCGTTCGTTCCAATCCGGTCTGCTGGTTCTTCGCGGCCACCTGTACGCCGGCCACCGCCGCGCGGCTCGCGTCCGTCACTTGCCCCTGTATGGTGGCCGTATCCGGCGTTTGCGCCAACACGCCGAAACCGAAAACAAAAAGGCAGGAACCTAGGTATTTGAACATAGCGAGATTCCAATAAGGGTACAGCAGTCGTCCCCGCTACTACCACCGGTAGTGGCATAAGGCTCCGCCTTGTGCATCCGAGCGAAGCTCGGACATCCGCTTCGCAGCTCGCACGCGCCGCGCGCGATAATAAATCCAATGCAAATCATTCCGCCGGTCCTATGTTTTATCGCCGGCTTCGCCCTGGCCTGGCTCGTCTGGCACGGCCGCAGCGCCGCGCGCGCGGCCGATCTCCAGGCGCGCCTGGAAACCGAGCGCAAAAGCGCCGACGAAAAACTCGCCCTCCTCGAAGGCTCGCGGCTCCAGCTCTCCGACGCCTTCAAAGCCCTCTCCGCCGACGCCCTCGCCCGCAACAGCCAGTCTTTCCTGGAACTGGCCGGCGCCACCCTCGCCAAGACCCAGGAAACCGCTCGCGGCGATCTGGAACTCCGCCAGCAAGCCATCGCCGACATGGTCGCCCCGGTGCGCGAATCGCTCGACAAGGTGGACCACAAGATCCAGGAATTGGAAAAAGCCCGCGCCGGAGCCTATGCCGGGCTCAACGAGCAGGTGCGCAGCCTGATCGAAACCCAATCCCAATTGCGCGGCGAGACCGGCAAGCTGGTGACCGCCCTGCGCACCCCCAGCGCGCGCGGCCGATGGGGCGAAATTCAGTTGCGCCGCGTGGTGGAAATGGCCGGCATGCTGGAGTATTGCGACTTCACTTCGCAGACCACGCTCACTGGCGAGGAGGGCCGCCTCCGCCCCGACCTGCTGGTAAAATTGCCCGCCGGCAAGACCATCGTGGTGGATGCCAAGACGCCGCTCGATGGCTACCTGCAAGCCATCGAGGCGTCCGAAGAGGCCACCCGCAAGGCGCGCCTCGCCGATCACGCCCGGCAAGTGCGCGCGCACATGACCCAACTGGCCCGCAAATCCTATTGGGACCAGTTCGACCAGGCGCCCGAATTCGCCGTGCTCTTCCTGCCCGGCGAATGTTTCTTCAGCGCCGCGCTGGAGAGCGACCCCAGCCTGATCGAGTTCGGTGTGCAGCAGAACATCATCCTGGCCACGCCCACCACGCTCATCGCCCTGCTCCGCGCCGTGGCTTACGGCTGGCGCCAGGAGAACCTGGCGCGGAATGCCGCCGAGATCAGCGCGCTCGGCAAGGATCTCTTCAAGCGCCTCTCCGATATGGGCGAGCACTTCAACAAAGTGGGCCTCAACCTGGGGCGCGCGGTGGAAGCCTACAACAGCGCCATCGGCTCGCTCGAAAGCCGCGTGATGGTAAGCGCGCGCCGCTTCGCGGATTTGAAAACCGCCCCCATGGGCGTGGAGATCGCGCCCCTCGATCCCGTGGAAAAGAACGTCCGCGCCCTATCCGCCGAGTAGCCTGACGTGGGACAGACCATCGCTTTCCGTGGTCTGTTTGAATGGGCCTTCGGCCCGCGAAATTTCATGAAAAATGGTGGACCAGGCAAGGTGGGGCAGCGATTCGTAGGGTGGTTTTTCGACCCTGTCAACCCCGCCGCAGCCGGCAGTTGAAGATTTTGCGTGGACAGGCCGGAGGCCTGTCCTACTTTCCGATCACGATGACGTGGAAGCTGTCGGGCAGCACCGCCGGGCGGGGCGCCTTTTGCCCTTCCTTGGCGGCCGGAGCCGGACCGTATTCGGCGGCCAGCATGTAAATGCGGTGCGTGGTGTGATCCACCGTCATGGTGCGGGCGCCGCGCTCCGTGGGCACCGAGTCCACGGCTTCATACTTGCCGTTGACCGGCTTGACGATGGTCATAGTACCGTCGCCGTTGGAGCTGAACGCCAGGCCGGCATCGAAGCCCGCGCCATCGGCGCCCGAGCCGATCGCCGGCGTGGCGATGGTTTTCATGGTGGTGATGTCGGTCACGGCCATCATCTTGTTGCTGCACACGCTGAAGAGCTTCTTGTTCTGGACGTCGATGGCCAGGCCGGACGGACCTTCGCACGGGGCCAGCGAGGTGCGGCGCGTCACGGCGGGCTTGGCGGCATCGATTTCGACCACTTCGCTCGAATTTTCGATGTTGGCGTAGAGCTTGCCCGCGCCATCCACCGCGCAGTTTTCCGGCTTCTCCCCCACCGGGAACGTGGCCACAATCTCGTTGTTCTTGGCGTTGATGGCGGTCGAATCGTTGGTGCGCCCATTCATGGTGAAGATGCGCTGCGTCTTGGGCTCGTAGCAGATGGCATCGGGATTCTGGCCGCCCACGGCGGGCTCGCCGGTCTTTTGCAGCGTCTTCAAATCGAAGATGGTCACTGAGTTGGATTGCCCGTTGGAGATGAAGCCCTTGCCCACATCGCTGGCCACGGCGATGCCGTGCACGCCGTGCAATTGGGTGATCTGTCCCACCACCTTGCCGGCCTTGAGGTCCACCACTTCCACAATGCCGCCATGCGAAGCGTAGACGCGCTGCGTGGCCGGGTCCACGTTGAGGTAATCCCAACCGCCGGTGCCGCCCACCTTAATCTTGCTGAGGACTTTGTAGCCTTCGGCGCTGAACGCGGCGAGGGCGAGTAATGCGAGAGTTAGAAGCTTCTTCATTGTTGTTACTCCTTAAGTGTTAACCACTCCCTTACGGTCGTGGCTCGGATTGGAACCGGTCGTGGCTCAGATAGTAGTGAACGGCCGGGGTCACCACCAGCGAGAGCACCATCGAGGCGAGGATGCCGCCGATCACCGCGATGGCCAGGGGTTGCAGCATTTGCGAGCCGGCGCCAATGGCCAGCGCCAGCGGAATCATGCCCGCCACGGTCGCGAGCGCGGTCATCATGATGGGGCGCAGGCGGCGCTCGCCGGCGCGGATCATGGCGTCTTCCGCTCCGATGCCTTCGCCGCGGAACTTCTGGTCGGCGTCGAGCAGCAGAATGCCGTTCTTGGCCACAATGCCGATCACCATGATCAGGCCCATGAATGAAGAGATGTTGAAAGTGATGCCGGTGATCAATAGCGCCAGGAAGACGCCGCAGGTGGAAAGCAACGCGGACGCGATCACGGCCAGCGGCGCGGCGAAATTGCCGAATTCGAACAACAGCACCGTGAACACCAGCACAATCGCCAGAATCAGCACGAATACCAGGTCCTTGAACGATTTCTGCTGCTCTTCGAACTGCCCGCCATACTGCACGTGGATGCTGGGCGGCACCTTCAATTCGTCGATGGCCTGCTGCACCTTGACCATGCCGTCGCCCAGGTTCATGTCTTCGAAGCGCGCCGTCACCTGCACGTTGCGTTGCAGGTTGTCGCGGCGGATTTCCGTCTGGCCGGGGATCTCCTTCATGCCGGCCAGCGTGCCGATGGTGCCTGTCTTGCCGGTGCCACTGATCAGCAGGGTGTTCTGGATTGCTTCGAGCGAAGCCCGCGTGCTCTTGGGGAAACGCACGCGAATGTTGTAAGAGCGGTCGTTGACCACCACCGGCGTCGAAGCGGGCTCGCCTTGCAGCATGGCGCTGGCATCCAGTTCCACTTCCTGCGCGCTGAAGCCGGCGCGCGCCGCGGCCGCGGGGTCCACGTTGAAAACCGTGGCCGGACCGCTGATGGTGTTTTCGATGCCATCCAGCACGTCCACTACGCCGGGAATTTTCTTGATGGCACTGGCGACCTGTCCGGACCAACCGCGCAACAGTTCGGGATCCTGGCTGAAGAGCTTGATGACCACGGGTTCGGGCGCGCTGGTGAGATCGCCGATCATGTCCTGCAAGAGCTGCGGGAACTCCACATCGAGCACCGGTTCGGCCTTTCTGATTTTGGCGCGCACGGCGGCAATGACTTCCTCGCCGGTGCGCTTGCGGTTGCGCTTCAACTTCACCGAGATATCGCCGGTATTGGCTTCGGTAACCTGGGCGAGCCCCAGTTGCAGGCCGGTGCGGCGCGAGGTGCTCTCCACTTCGGGCGTCTTGCGCAAAATCTCTTCCACGTGGGTGATGACGCGATTGGTCTCTTCGAGCGAAGAGCCGGCGGGCATGATGTAATCGACGATGAAGCCGCCCTCGTCCATGGCGGGTAGCAAATCGCTACCGGTGTGGTTGTAGCAGAGATAGCTGCCGGCGATCAGGGCGATGGAGAAAGCGGCCAGGATCAGCGGGTGTTGCAGGGTGGTGCGCAGGACGGGCTCGTAGATGCGCATCAGGCGGCCTGGTCCGGCGGCGGCATCGTGGTGTTTCTGCTTGCGGATGAAGTAGTGGGAGAGCGTCGGCGTCCAGGTCAGCGCCAGGGCGAGAGAGGTGAGCAGGCTCACGCCCACCGTGACCGCCAGCGCGCGGAAGAAAACGCCGGTAACGCCGGTGATGGCGATCAGCGGCAGGAAAACCACGATCGGCGTGATGGTGGAGCCCACCAGCGGGGCGCGGATTTCCCGTATGGCGCTGCGTATGGCTTCGGCGCGCGATTGCCCGCTATCGCGGTGCATGACGATGTTTTCCACCACCACGATGGCGTCGTCGATCACCAGTCCTACGGCGGCGGCCAGTCCGCCCAGCGTCATCAGGTTGAAGCTCTGGTCCAGGACGCGCAGCATGATGAAGGTGATGGCGATGGTGGCGGGGATGACCAGGCCCGCGACCAGCGACGTGCCCCAATCGCGCAGGAACAGCACCATGATGAGCGAAGCCAGAATCAGCCCGATCAGAATGGCGTCGCGCACGCTGGCGATGGAATCGTTGACGATCAACGATTGATCGTAGAATGGCCGCAGGTCGATGCCCTTGGGCAGTTCCTTGCGGATATTCTCGATCTCGGCGTGCACGGCGTCGGCCACCACCACGGTATTGCTGTCTGGCTGGCGGTAGATGTTGAGCAGCACGGCGGGCTTGGCGTTGGCGGTGACCACGGTGTAGACCGGCATCACGCTGGGGCCGACGGTGGCCACGTCGCCGATGCGCAGCGGCGCTCCGGCGGGGGTGGTGCGGATGACGATATCGCCGATATCGCCGGCGGTGCGCGCCTGCCCGCTGACCAGGCTCAGCACCAACTGGTGATTGGCCTCGATCAGCCCGGGCGAATCGATCATGTTGCTGCGCCCGATGGCGTCCAGAATGTTGGGGATCGTGATTCCCGCCTGCACCAGCTTGGCGGGGTCCGGTTGCACTTCGAACTCGGGCACCTGGCCGCCCTGCACCACGATGGAGGAAACGCCGGTCTGCCGGTTGAGGCGGGGCTTGAGCTCGTAGTAGGCCATCTCCCAAAGCTTGTCCTGCGGGAACTTGTCCGAGGTCAGGCTGTAGCCCAGGATGGGAAACGCAGCGAAAGTCAGGCGGTTCACGGTGATTTTGGCGGTGGATGGCAGGCTGGATTGGGCGCGCGCCATGGCGGCGTTGACCAATTCCAGGGTGCGGTACATATCCACCCTCCAGGAAAAGAAAAGGTCGACTTCCGCGGTGCCGCGGCTGGTGATGCTCCACAGGTGATCGAGTCCGGGCACCGTATTGACGGCCTCTTCGATGGGCTTGGTGACCGTGACCAGCATCTGGTCGATAGGGAAAACGCCGTTATCGATGCCCACCACGACGCGCGGGAAATTCGTCTCCGGGAAGACCGAAACCGGGATGGTGAGCGCCAGGTACACACCCACGGCGATCAGCGTGAGGATGACGAAGATGATGGGCTTGCCGTGGCGGGCCGTCCAATGCGGCGCGTCGGCTGGGTTGACCTGTGGGCTGATCGGGTCGCTCATTGGGATTTCGGCTTGGCCTCGTCCTTCTTCTGGTCCTTGGCGGGAGATGGTTCCGGCGGAGCGTTCTCGTCTTCGTCGTCGGCTTCCTTCACCGTGGTGTCGATGACTTTGACCTTGGCCTTGTCGTCGAGGCCGACGCCGCCCACGATCACCACCTCTTCGCCGGGACGTACGCCGTTGAGGATCTGCACCTTGTCGCCCTCGCGCACGCCCAGTTTCACGGGGCGGCGGTGGGCGATGTTATCCGCGGTGATCACCAGGCAGGCCGTGCCGCCCTCTTCGCCGGGGAGGACCGCGGCGATGGGCACCACGGGTGTGGCCTTGATGACTTCCGTCATGATGGCGACGTGCACGCTGGTGCCGGGCTTGAGTTTCTCGCCGGGGTTATCGGCCTGCACCCAGACTTGCAGGGTGGTGCTGTTGGGGTCGGTGGCCGGGCTGACCACGGTGACCTTGCCCTCCACGGTTTCGTTGGTATCCACCTGGGTAATGGTGGCGGGCTGTCCCACCTTGACGGAGGCCGACTGGTTCTGGGGAATGTTGGCGCGCGCGATGATCCTGGAGATATCCATCACCGTGAGTAGGGGTGTGCCGGGCGTGGCCATCTCGCCGGCGTAGAGCGGGCGGTCGGCGATCACACCGCCGATGGGGCTGAAGATCTGCGAGTAGCTCATCTGGGCCTGAGAAGATTGCAGATGGCTGCGCGCGGCGTCCACCTGCGAGGCCGCGGTCTTGATCTGTTCCTCCTTGCCGACAGCCTGGAGCGCGCGCAGATGTTCCTGCGCGGCGAGCAGCGCGCCGTGGGCCTGCGCGTAGGCCACCTGCGCATCGTCCACCAGTTTGCGGGCGAGCGCGCCCTGCTGGAAGAGTTTCTCGCGATTGTCGAGCAGCTTCTTGCCGGCCTCCTCGGTCTGCTTGTCGGCATCCACGTCGGTCTGCGCTTTGACGATGGCTTCGGGAATCTGCGCGGAGGTGGTGGAGCGGAGGTTGGCTTCGGTTTGGGCCAGCAGGGCCTGGCTTTCGGCGGCGCCGGCGGTGAGATCGCGACTTTCGAGCACGGCGAGCAACTGGCCCTGTTTGACATGATCGCCGCGCTGGACCAGGAAGCGCTGCACCGGCGAGGCGATCTTCGGCATGACCGACGCCTGGTCGCGCGGGAAGAGCATGCCATCGCCCGCGACAATGCGGCGGATGGTGTCCTGGGTGACGGCGGTCACCTGGACGGGCGCGGGCGCTTCGACCTCCTTCTCCTCCTTTTTGGCGCAGGAGGTCACGAGGAGCAGCGGGATAAGCAGGAGAGGTTTCTGATTCATGGGCTAGAATGCCCCCGTTAGAGTTTGCAGAGCGGCGAGCGCCAGGCGGTAGCGCGCGAGGCCATCGTCATAGGCGTTGCGCGCGGAGAACAGCGTGGTCTGCGCGTCCACCACTTCGAGCACGGTGACTTCGCCGGCCTCGTAGCGCAGCAGGGTGAGCTTGAGGCTTTCGTCGGAGAGATCGAGCGAGTGCTTGAGCGACGCCATCTGGCTGGAGGCGACGTTGGCTTCCAGGTAAAACGAATGCAAGTTGGAGAGCAACTGGCGCTGGGTGAAACTGAGATCGGTGCGCGCCTGTTCCAGCCGGAGTTCGGCCTGCTTCACCTTGCTGCGCGCCGCGCCCCAGGTCCACACCGGGACATTGAGGCTGGCAATGACGCTAGAGCCCAGGTTGTTCTGGCCGAGTTCGTTGTGCAGGGTGTACTGGTTGGCGTTGAGGCCGTAGAAATAATCCAGGGAGAGGGTCGGCAGGTAGCCGGCGCGGGCGCTCTTGATGCCGTAGTTCTGTTGGGTGATGGTGGCCTGCGCGGCGCGAATATCGGGGTTGTTTTTCTGGGCCAGCGCTTCGATTTCGGAGAAGGCGGCGAGCGGTGTGAGGCGGTCCAGATCGTCGGCGACGGTGAAATCCTGGCGGAAATCGGGGAAGAGGAAGACGGCGAAGCCGATGCGCGCCTTATCGTAGGCCAGTTGCGCGTCTTGCACGTCGCGCTGCCGTTGATCGAGGGTGAGCTGCGCTTTGACCACGTCGGAGTGGGCGGCCTCGCCTCCGGCCTCCTGCTTCTGCGTGATATCGACGAATTGCTGGGATTCCTGCAGGCTGCGGCGCGCGTTGTTGTAGTGGCGCTGGGCCACCGCCATGGTGTAGAAGTTCTGCACCACGACGGCGGTGAGGCCGCGCGCGGCGATCTCCACTTTGGCGCGCGCGATAGCTTCGGCGGCGATCGCCATCTGATAATCCGCGCGTTTGCCGGGCGCGTAGACATCGCCATGCACGTTGGCCATGTTGGTGTAGACGCGCGGTCCGTTATTGGCCACGAAGATGCCGGTGTCGGTTCCGTTGGGCTGGGTGTAGATGAAGCCGTGTTCCCAGTTGACGCTGGGCAGCAGCGCGGCTTTGGCCTGCACCTTGTCTTCGCGCGCCAGGCGGGCGGCGATATCGGCGGAGAGCAGTTGTTGGCTGACGGCTTTGGCGCGCTCCATGGCGTCCTGCAAGGTCAGGGTAAGCGGAGGCGCGGGTGTGGGAGTCTGGGCGAATGCGCCACAGCGCAGGGCGAAGGCAAGGCCCAGAATCGGCAGTATGCGCGGCATCGAGAAAGTCCAGTATAGAAAGCGGCAGATGAACGCACGATGAATCGTTTCGGACCGGCGGTGGGCACTTGAAAACTGTGACCTTACTTTCCGCAATCGGAGGGACGGATCATGGCTCCATCCTCTTTCCTGCAACCCGTTTCATCCACGGCGAGCACTGGCCGAGCCGCTGGCCCTGGTCCCGGAACAAAGAGTGTAATCGGCGCATCATATCGCCAGATTCGGCCGGGGGTCAAATCGCCCCATTTCGGTTACCTCGTTAAATGACTGGACGGGATCGCAATGCTACTGAAATGCCGCCGTAATGCCGGCGCGCTCCACCCGGCTAGCCCATGACAATCTTTACCACAGCTTTGGCGAGACTCTTGAACTCCGCGCGGGAAACGGAATTGGGAGCGTACTCGCAGACGGTGAGGCCACTCATGACGGCCTCGGCGACCACGATGCGCTGGCCGATCGGGGGGAGCACCTTCTTGCCCATGTCCTCCAACGAGGAGGAAAGGCCGCGCCCCAGGTTGGTATTCATCAGCACCTTGGAAGGGACGAAGCGGATGCGCGGCCGCTTGGCGCGCCTGGCGGCGCGCGCCTGGAGAGCCAGGGACAGAGCTTCCTTGAGGGAAAACAGATCCAAGGGAGAAGGTCCGCAGGGCAGAAGAAGAAGGTCGGCAAGCAGGGCGGCCTGGTAGATGGTATCCGGCATCCCGGGCGGGGTGTCGATGAGGACGATGTCGGCGCTCTTTTCCGCCGAGCGTGTCTGGGCGCGCAGCGCGTCCGGGTTGGCGCCCTTCACTTTGTCGACACAACGCGAGAGCATTCCCTCGCCTTGGGCCGCCCAGGCAGCGAGGCTGTGCTGGGGGTCGGCATCGAGCACGATGACGCTGCGGCCCATATCTTCGAATTCGGCAGCCAGGTTACCGACGATGGTCGATTTCCCGACGCCGCCTTTTCGTCCCGCCACCGCGATGATCGCCATAAGAAGTGCTATAAGGAGGAAATTACGATTATCGCTTATCGGCGCGGTGAAGGGTTAAGGATGCCAGATGGCGTCAGATGGATGCAGACTGCTCGCGGGCGGCGCGGGTGGCGAGTTCGTCGCAGCGATTGTTGTCGGCGTGGTTGGCGTGGCCCTTGGTCCAGGTCCAGGTGGTCTTGTGGCGGTTGACCTGTTCGTCGAGGGCCTGCCAGAGGTCCTGATTGACGACCGGTTTCTTGGCGGCGGTCAGCCAGCCTTTGCGCTTCCAGCCATGGATCCAGGTGGTGATGCCGTTTTTGACGTACTCGGAATCGGTGACGACCTCCACTTCGCAGGGTTCCTTGAGGGACTTCAGGCCCTCGATGGCGGCGGTGAGTTCCATGCGGTTATTGGTGGTGTGCTTTTGGGAGTTCCACATTTCCTTCTTCAATTGGTTGAAGCGGAGGACGGCGGCCCAACCGCCGGGTCCGGGATTGCCGAGGCAGGCGCCATCGGTGATGAGCTGAACTTTTTTCATGGAGCGAGAACCGGTTCGGTATGAAAGAAAGCGTCCACCAGATCGAGGATGGCGGCGGAAGAGTGCACGGCGTAGATGGAAGCGCGGAGCTGCGCGCCGTGGCGCACGCCGTGGGTGAAGTAAGTGGCGAACTGTTTCATCTTGCCGACGGCATCGTGGTCGGCGCGGCCGATCAACATGTCGTAATAATCGCGCATCATGCGATAGCGGTCGTCGTGGGTGGGCTGGTCGTAGGCGCCGGTGGCCAGATACTGCCGAATCTGGCGGAAGATCCAGGGATTGGAACTGGCGCCGCGGCCGATCATGACGGCGTCGCAATTGGTTTCGCGGACCATGCGGACGGCGTCCTCGGGGGTGACGATATCGCCATTGCCGATGACCGGGATTTTGACGGCGGCTTTGACGGCGGCGATGCGGCTCCAATCGGCCTTACCGGCGTAGCCCTGCTCGCGGGTGCGGGGATGGAGGGCGATGGCGTCGAGGCCGCAATCTTCGGCGAGTCTGGCCATGGGGACGGCGACGAGGTCGTTATCGTTCCAGCCGGCGCGGTACTTCATGGTGAAGGGGATGGTGATGGCGGCGCGGACGGCGCGGAGGAGGCGTTCGACAAGGGGGAGATCGCGGAGGAGGCCGCTGCCGCCGTTGCACTTGACGACCTTGTTAACGGGGCAGCCGAAGTTGAGGTCGAGGATGTCGAAGCCGAGGTCCTGGCAGACGCGCGCGGCTTCGCTGAGGATGGCGGGGTCGGCGCCGAAGAGCTGGGCGGAGATGGGATGCTCGTCGGAGTCGAAGCAGAGATAGCGCTGGAGGGTTTTATTGGGCTTGCGGGTTTTGAGCGACGCGCTGACGCCGTGCGAGCTGGTGAACTCGGTCATGATGAGGCCGCAGCCGCCGAGATTGCGAATGAAGCGGCGGAAAACGGTATCGGTGACGCCGGCCATGGGCGCGAGTACCGTGGCGGGGGCGAGTTTCACCGGGCCGATCGAGAATTGTGCGGGGAAAGCCTGCATGGGAGCGCTGGTCCGATTTTAACATCGGGGCGAATGGGGGACGGGGGCGCTACATGCGGACGGGAAGCTGAAACGCGGCCGGGCCTGGGTCCGTCACTGAGAGATGTATGGGGTTGATGGAATGAAGCCGCTGCACATCGTAATTCTGCTGGCTGCCGGCGCCGTTGGGGGCGCGGTGATCATGAAAGTGGCGCTAGTGCCCCAAACGGGGACGGCACCGGTGATGGCGCAAGTACAAACGCCGCCGGCGACCGCGCCGGCCATGCCTGCCACGCCTGCCGCGGTTGCCGTGGAGCCGGTGAAGCCGGTGCGCGAGGCGCCGAAGCCGGCACGCGCGCAGCGTGCGGCGGTGGGCCAGCCTCGGGCGGAAGCAGTGCCGGCGAGCCAGCCGATGACGCCGGCGGAGCCCATGCCGGCGGCTCCCGCACAGGCGGCTCCCACATCCGTCGCGCCAGCACTCGCGCCCCCGGGGCCCGCACTCGCGCCGGCGCCTGCCGAAGCGGCGCCGCAACCAATTCCACCCGCGCGCCTTGAGGCGGAGAACGCGACTCCGCCACCACCGCCCGCTCCGCCCGAGCCGCACAGGGTTACGCTGAACGCCGGGATGTTGATTCCGGTGCGCCTTGTCGACGGGCTCACATCGGAGCGGAATCTGCCGGGCGATTCGTTCATGGCAACGCTGGACAAGGAGCTTGTGGTGGACGGCTTTGTCATCGGCGAGCGCGGGGCGCGGGTGGAGGGCCGTGTGGTGGCGAGCGATAGGGGAGGGCGCATGAGGGGCGTGGCGGCGCTGACGGTGGAGTTGGCGCGGCTGCGCACTTCGGACGGGCAAACGGTGGCGATCCACACGGACGGGTTCGAGCGGCGGGCGGACCCGACGCGGCAGCAGGACGCGGAGAAGATTGGCGGAGGGGCGGCGCTGGGCGCGGTGATTGGGGCGATTGCGGGCGGTGGCAAGGGCGCGGCGATCGGGGCGGGCGTGGGCGGTGGGGCGGGCGCGGGTACGGTGATGGCGACGCATGGGAATGCGGCGACGCTGCCCTCGGAGACGCGGGTGACGTTCCGCCTGAGAGCGCCGGTGACGATTACGGAGAGGCTGCGCGGATAGAGAATCCGGGCGGCGGGACAATTCGCGGCGGCCAGGCCGGACCACTACCGCCGGGTAAGCCGTCTACCTCCCAGCCGGCCGATAGCAACAAGCGAAAGCGCCGAGAACAGCAAGATCGGGGTCGATGGCTCGGGCGCCTCATTGTCGGTGGCGCTAATCGCCACGAGGTCGATCTCGTGAGGCTCTACGACCTCCTGAAACGTCAAGCCTTGCCATATTGGGAAGTTAGTGGCCGTGAAATTCGTGCCGCTGGAGAGCGTGCCGTTGACGAATTGCAGGATGGGAAACACATCGCCCACGTGCATATCGAAGCCGGTGTAAAGAAGAACGTCCAACTGGCCGGACAGGGTGACGTTGCCGCCGATCTCTAAACTGGAAAAAGTGCCGTTCTCGCCCAGTTCGATGTTGAGCAGGCCGTCTTGTGTTTGGATGTAGCCGCCGAGAATGGTTTGTGGAGCCAATGCGCCGGGATCGTCCGTCGCGCTATTGACCACGGAGCCTGCAACGGTGCCGGTACCCGTCAGCAGGCCGCCATCGATCGTGACGGCGCCCGCGCTCAATATGGCTCCCGGATTTACCATGGTGGTGCCCTGATCCTGGACGTAGAAGTTCGAGCCGGCGTCGAAAGAACTGGCGATGTAAATGCCGCCGTTGTTCGTAACATCGCCGTTACTCACCCAAGCTCCGCTCACGTCCACGATAACCGTGCCATCGTTGATTGTGTTTCCGCCAACCGTAACCTTGCTGCTGCTCTGGAGGGTAACGAAGCCGCCGTTATTGACGAACTGGTCATCCACACTCACAGTGGCGCTATTGGTCATTCGCAGAACGGAAGCGGAATCCTCGGTAAAGCTTCCGCTGTGGAAGCTGGTGCCGACTCCATCGAGGCTGAGGATGGCCGCGGATTGGGTGTAACTGCCGCCTGCGGTGAGGTTGGCGCCGTTAGTCAGCATCGCGCCCCCATTGGTCAGATCGCCGGTCACGTGCAGAAGCGTATTGCCGTCGGTCAGCGCGATGCCGGAGCCCACGGTTTGGTTCAGATCGCCATTGATGGTGAGCGTGCTGCCGCTTTGCAAATTGATCGCGCCGCCGTTGTTGGTGAACGAGCCATTGACGGTTGCCGCGGCGGTGTTTGTCATGCGCACGGCGGAAGCGGCATCCTGGGTGAAGCTACCACTTTGGAAGCTGGTGCCGACTCCATCGAGGCTGAGCATAGCGCCGGATTGGGTGTAACTGCCACCTACCGTGAGTTTGGCGCCGTTAGTCAGCATGGCGCCACCATTGGTAAGATCGCCGGCTACATGCAGGAAGGTATTGCCATCGGTCAACGCGATGCCGGAGCCCACGGTTTGGTTCAGATCGCCACTAATGGTGAGCGTGCTGCCGCTTTGCAAATTGATCGCGCCGCCGTTGTTGGTGAACGAGCCATTGACGGTTGCCGTGGCGGTGTTGGTCATGCGCACGGCGGAAGCGACATCCTGGGTGAAGCTACCACTTTGGAAACTGGTGCCGACTCCATCGAGGCTGAGCATGGCGCCGGATTGGGTGTAACTGCCGCCTACGGTGAGTTTGGCGCCGTTAGTGAGCATGGCGCCGCCATTGGTCAGGTCGCCGGCTACATGCAGGAAGGTATTGCCATCGGTCAACGCGATACCGGAGCCTGCTGTTTGGTGAAGATCGCCATTGATGGTGAGCGTGCTGCCGCTTTGCAGATTGATACCGCCGCCGTTGTTGGTGAACGCGCCATTGACGGTTGCAGTGGCAGTGTTGGTCACGCGCACGGCGGAAGTGGCATCCTGGGTGAAGCTACCGCTCAGGAAGCTGGTGCCTACTCCATCGAGACTGAGGATGGCGGCGGATTGGGTGTAACTGCCACCTACCGTGAGGTTGGCGCCATTAGTCAGCATCGCGCCACCATTGGTCAGGTCGCCGGTCACATGCAGGAAGGTATTGCCGTCGGTCAGCGCGATGCCGGAACCTACAGTCTGGTGCAGGTCGCCATTAATAGTGAGCGTGCTGCCGCTTTGCAAATTGATACCGCCGCCGTTGTTGGTGAACGGGCCATTGACGGTTGCAGTTGCGGTGTTGGTCATGCGCACGGCGGATGTGGCATCCTGGGTGAAGCTTCCGCTCTGGAAACTGGTGCCGAATCCATCGAGGCTCAGGATGGCGGCGGATTGGGTGTAACTGCCACCTACTGTGAGGTTGGCGCCGTTGGTGAGCCCGACGCCACCGCTGCCCGTGCCGCTGCCGCTGGTCAGGTCGCCGGTCACGTGCAGGAAAGTATTGCCGTCGGTCAGCGCGATGCCGGAACCAACGCTTTCGTGAAGATCGCCGTTGATGGTGAGCGTGCTGCCGCTTTGCAGATTGATGCCGCCGCCGTTGTTGGTGAACGAGCCATTGACGGTTGCCGTGGCGGTGTTGGTCATATGCACGCCGGAAGCGGCATCCTGGGTGAAGCTTCCGCTCTGGAAGCTGGTGCCGACCCCATCGAGGCTGAGAAGAGAGGCGGATTGGGTGTAACTGCCGCCCACGGTGAGGTTGGCGCCATTGGTCAACTGAACGCCCCCGCTGCCCGTGCCGCTGCCGCTGGTCAGGTCGCCAGTGACATGCAGGAAAGTATTGCCGTCGGTCAGCGCGATGCCGGAACCAACGCTTTCGTGAAGATCGCCGTTGACGATGAGCGTGCTGCCGCCTTGCAGATTGATGCCGCCGCCGTTGTTAGTGAACGAGCCATTGACGATGGCCGCGGCGGTGTTGGTCATATGCACGCCGGAAGCGGCATCCTGGGTGAAGCTGCCGCTTTGGAAGCTGGTAGCCGCCCCATCCATGTCGAGGACCGAGGCGGATTGGCTGAAGGCTCCGCCCACGGTCAAATAAGAGCCGCTCTTGAGCGTGACGCTCGCGCTGCCCGTGCCGTCTCCGCTAATTAAGTCTCCGGTGACATTGAGGACGGTATTGGCGTCCGACAGATAGATGGCGGCAGAGCCGGTACCTGTAAACGAGCCGCCGACGGTGACCGTGCCGGCGTTTTGCAGGCCGAGCTTTCCGCCGTTACTAATCGTGTCGCCGTCCACCGCCAGAGTGATCGGTGTGATGGCGTTCAGTGAGTCGTTGCTACCCAACGTCAGGCTGCTGACCTCGGCGGAAACATCCAGCATGACGGCGGCGGGGAAGGCCGGAGCGATAATCACGTAAAAGCTCAGGCCAAGGCTGTTGTTTGGGTAGGTGAGGCTGGTGCAAGAGGGACAGTTCCAACGGGTGGGGTCGCCCCAGTTGCCATCGCCGCCAGGCCATAGGATGGTCGCTCCGTAAAGCGAACCGGCGAATCCCACTACGAAGAGGAGAAATGGTAATTTCCGCCAGGCAGACATGAGGGGTGTCAACACGGTTACACTCCTGGGAAGAGTCCTGCGCCCGTTGGGAAGCCTCTCGGCATGTTCATCACTTACTATCTATGGTAAGTAGGAATATTAGTTCGCGCAATATACGGAGCGTACACTAGTACTGCCAGGGGTACTGTGGTATTTATGAACGCAAGCCGGTTTGATCCAGTTATCGCCAGTAACCGCGCTGGAATCGCCACTGGTGGCGGTCTTCGCGCCAGTAGCCGGGGACCCACACGGCACGGGGACGCGGCGGGCGCAGCCAGCGGCCATCCACCCAGAACCAGCGCTCGCCGCGCCAATCCCAGTAGCCGTCGGTCCAGACATAATTCGGTCCGGGGGCGTAACCCATGGCACCGTATCGGGGCGGCGGAGGCGGGCCAAACCGCACCACCGTATAACCATTACCGACAGCGCATCCGGTCAGCACCGTGCCTAAGAGCGCGGCGCCCAAAAGAAGGATTCGTTTCATTTCGCTACCTCCTAAGGGGTCAAACGCAAGGCCGCGGCGGCACGTTGCGACTCTAAAGTTTTGTTAACGTTATGCCGGATTAATGCGTGGCGGCGTGAGAGATGAGACACTGGCTGGCGAAGGAGCGTAGACGATGAAGTCTCTTTGGATTCTGGCCTTGATGGCGGTATGTCAGCTAGCGGCGCTGGCGGCCGATGCTTCGGGCACGTGGAAGGCGTCGCTGGAGACGCCGAACGGCACGATGGAGAACACCTTCACGTTGAAGGTGGATGGCGACAAACTCACCGGCACGGTGACCATGGGGCAGATGGGCGACGCCCCTATTTCGGAAGGCAAAGTGGACGGCGATAACGTCTCGTTTGCGGTGGTGCGCGAATTCAACGGCAACCAGTTCCGCATCAATTACAAGGGCAAGGTCTCGGGCGACGAGATGAAGCTCAACGGCGAAGTGGTGGGGATGGATCGCACCTTTGAGATGACGGCCAAGCGGGCGAAGTAAGGCGAATAGGGGACTGTCTGCTCCATAATGGGGCATGGCCAGAGTCACGGAACTGTCTGTAAACGGCGGGCGGCGGCAGATCGATGTGGATCCGGACCGCACACTTCTTAGCGTCCTGCGGGACGAACTGGATCTTACCGGCACGAAATTCGGCTGCGGCGAGGGACAATGCGCGGCGTGCACCGTACTGGTGGACGGCGTGGCGACGAAGTCGTGCCTCACCAAGGTGGGCGCGGTGGCGGGCAAGCGCATCGTCACCATCGAAGGGCTGGCGCCGGAAGGCAAACTGCATCCGGTGCAGCAAGCCTTTCTGGATGCCGATGCGATGCAGTGCGGATACTGCACTCCGGGGATGATCCTGGGCGCGGTGGCGCTGTTGGGACGCACGCCGAATCCGAGCGAGGCGGAGATTGCGAGCGGCATGAACGGGCACATCTGCCGGTGCGGGACGTACCCGCGGGTGGTGCGCGCGATTCACGCGGCGGCGGGGAAAGGCGGCCGGGCATGAGGCGGCGCGATTTCTTCGCGGTATTGGGCGGCGGCATCGTGGTGCTGCTGGATAACGAGATCTACGCGCAGGAGACGGGTGGTCCGCGCCGCGGTGGCGGCGGAGCGGTCCCGGTGGAGATCGGCGCGTGGCTGCACATCGGCGAGACGGGCGTGGTCACGGTCTACACGGGCAAGGTGGAGGTGGGGCAGAACGCGCGCACCTCGCTGACGCAGGCGGTGGTGGAGGAACTGCACGCGCCGGCGGCATCGGTAAAGCTGGTGATGGGCGATACCGACCTCACGCCGTTCGACATCGGCACGGTGGGCAGCATGACGACGCCGCGCATGTGGCCGCAGATCCGGCGGGCGGCGGCGGCGGCGCGCGAGATGCTGTTCGATCTGGCGGCGCAGAAGTGGGGCGTGGAGCGCGCGACGCTCGTCATCGCGGACGGCAAGGTGTCGGCGGGCGGGCGCTCGGCGGGGTTCGGCGAACTGGCGCGCGGCGAGAAATGGACGCGCACGATTCCGGCGAGCGTGCCGCTGGCCGAGGCGGCGGAGTGGAAGGTGGCGGGGAAATCGCTGCCCAAGGTCAACGGGCGCGACATCGTCACGGGCGCGCACAAATACTCATCCGACCTGAAGCGGCCGGAAATGCTGCATGCCAAGGTGCTCTACCCGCCGCAATTCGGCGCCACGCTGATCTCGCTGGACGCTTCGGCGGCGGAAGCCATGGCGGGGGTGAAGGTGGTGCACGAGGGCAACTTCGTGGCGGTGGCCGCGGCGGAAGCGGATACGGCGGCCAAGGCGGTAAGCGCGCTCAAGGCCCAGTGGAAACCGGTGACGGCCGAGGCCGACAGCCGCAGCGTATTCGAGTATTTCAAGCAGACGGCGCAGGGCGGCGGGGCGGCAAGCGCCGGTCTGACGCCCTACACCATCGCTTACATCGCGCACGTTCCGCTGGAGCCGCGGGCGGCGGTGGCGGAGTGGGAAGGCGGCAAGGTCACGGTATGGACCGGCTCGCAACGTCCCTTCGGCATTCGCAGCGAGCTGGCGCAATTGTTCGGTATTGCCGAGGAAAAGGCGCGCGTGATCGTGCCCGATACCGGTTCGGGCTACGGCGGCAAGCACAATGGGGACGCAGCGCTGGAGGCGGCGCGAATCGCCAAGGCGCTGGGCAAACCGGTGAAGCGCAACTGGACGCGCGAGGAAGAGATGACGTGGGCGTACTTCCGCCCGGGCGGCCTGATCGAAGTAGGCGGCAAGGCGGCGCCGGACGGCTCCATCACGGAGTGGGAGTTCCACAATTACAACTCGGGCCCATCGGGGCTGCAATCGCCTTACAGCATCGCGGGGAAGAAGGAGCAGTTCCACCAGACGAAATCGCCGCTGCGGCAGGGGTCGTACCGGGGACTGGCGGCGACGGCGAACCACTTCGTGCGCGAATCGTACATGGATGAGTTGGCGCAAGGGGTGAAGCTGGATCCACTCGAGTTCCGGTTGAAGAATGCCACCGACGAGCGGCTGCGCAACGCGATTGTGGCGGCGGCGGACAAGTTCGGCTGGAAGGCGCGCCGCAAGACGGCGGGGCGCGGGTTCGGCATGGCGGCGGGCTTCGAGAAGGGCGGCTACGTGGCCACCTGCGCGGAGGTCAGCGTGGACGCCAGGACGGGCGCGGTGAAGGTGCTGCGCGCGGTGGTGGCGTTCGAGTGCGGCGCGGTGGTGAATCCCGAGCACCTGCGGAACCAGGTGGAGGGCGCGATCGCGATGGGGCTGGGCGGAGCGCTGTTCGAGGAGATTCAGTTCGCCGATGGCAAGATTGCGACCAACCGGCTGGCGAAATACCGGGTGCCGCGCTTTGCGGATATGCCTGTGATCGAGAGCGTGTTGCTGGACCGCAAGGACCTGGTATCCGCGGGGGCGGGCGAGACTCCCATCGTGGGCATCGCACCGGCCATCGGGAATGCGATCTTCGATGCCAACGGAAGGCGGATTCGGAGATTGCCTCTGATGGCCTAGTGGGGCCTGATAAGGCTACTCTACAGCGGTGCGGAACAATCCTGCCAATCTCGGCAAGAATGCAGCCGCCCGAGCGGTGCGCGGCGTGCTATCAGTCAGGTGATGACTTTATTTGCCGCAAAACGCTGCCTGGCATGCGGGCTCCTGGCAATGGCGCTTGCCGTTCCGGGAATGGGCGCCGACACCACGAAGAGCCGCGCCGATCTGCCCGACCCGCTGGTGGGCACCTGGTCGATGTACGAACTGTCCCACGGCAACACCTATCCGGGGGTATTCACGCCCTTCGGAATGCTCGGATGGACGGCGCAAATGACCGAAGGGAACGGCTGGCCGTACCAGTATTTTCGGGAAACTTTGATCGGGTTCATGGCCACGCACCAGCCGTCGGCGTGGATGAGCAATTACGGCCCGTTCTCGCTTATGGCGACGACCGGAGCGCTGCAGGTGCAGCCGAGCGAGCGCGCTTCTCATTTCAGCCACGACAACGAACAGGCGTCGCCTTACCGCTACAGCGTGCTGCTGGACGCGTATCAGGTGAAGGTTGAAATGGCTCCATCGGCGCGCGGGGGCGCGTTCCGCTTCACCTTCCCGAAGACCGAGGACGCCTGGGTGCTGCTCGATGCGAGCCACGGCGGCGGCGCGGTGGAAATTCATCCCGAGAACAACACGATTACCGGCAAGAACACTTCAGGCGCGCGCAATTCGCCGAACTTCGCGCAATACTTCGTGGCGGTGTTCGACCACGCGATGGCGCGGCACGGCGTTTGGGAGATTCCCGAAAACGCGCAAGGCCGGCCATTGCCGAACCAGGCGGTGGCGATCGCGGCCGATGCGCCTGCGCGCGAGGGTAGCCACGTGGGCGCATACGCCGGTTTTGCGACGAAACAGGGGGAAGCGGTGACGGTGCGCATCGGCGTGTCGCTGATCGGCGTGGAGCAGGCACGGCGCAACCTCGAGCAGGACATGCCGGAAGCCGATTTCGACAAAATCGCAGGGCGCGCGAAAGCGGCATGGGAGCGCCAACTGGGGAAGATCGACGTGCAGGGCGGCACGGAAGCGCAGCGGCGCACCTTCTACACCGCCCTCTACCACGCGGTGCAGTTCCCGCACATGCTCGAAGAGACGGATGCCTCCGGCAAGATGGTCCACTGGAGCCCGTATGACGGCAAGGTGCACCCTGGCGAGATGTTCGCCGATAACGGCTTCTGGGACACATTCCGCGCGCAGTTCCCGCTGCTGACGATCCTGGAGCCGAAGAAGGATGCCGCGATCATCCGCGCCATGCTGAATGCCTACGACGAAGGCGGATTCATCCCCAAGTGGCCCAACCCCGGAGAGACGAACGTGATGATCGGCACGCACGGCGATTCGGTAATCGCCGACGCGTACCTGAAAGGCATCCGCGATTACGACACCGCCACAGCGTACGCCGCGCTGCGGAAGGACGGCACGGAAAAGGGGACCGGTGTTTTCCAGGCACGCAGCGGGATCGAGGACTACATCAAGCTCGGTTACGTTCCCTACGACCACGGTGTGCACGAGTCCGTAGCCTGCACGCTGGAATACGCCTACGACGATTTCGCGGTGGCGCAGATGGCGAAGGCGTTGGGCAAAGAAGAAGACTACAAGCTGTTCATGGCGCGCACGAAGAATTACCGCAACGTGTACGACCCCACGGTGGGCTTCATGCGCGGCCGTAAATCCGACGCCTCCTGGATCGAGCCGTTCGACCCGCTGGCGTGGGGCGGCGTGTACACGGAGGGCAACGCGTGGCAGTGGCTGTGGTCCGTACAGCAGGACGTCCCTGGGCTCATGGAGCTGATGGGCGGCAAGGAAGCGTTCATCAGGAAGCTGGACGCGCTGTTTACGGCGACCACCGCGTTCAAGGTGGGGGGATACGGGCAGGTGATTCACGAGATGACCGAGGCCAAGATGGAAGATATGGGCCAGTACGCACACATTAACGAGCCGGTCCATCACGTGGCGTATCTATACGACTATGCCGGCCAGCCGTGGAAGACCGCGCGCCTGGTACACACCATCGAAGACCGCCTCTACAAGCCTGGACCGGCGGGATGGCTGGGCGACGAGGACACGGGGCAAATGTCGTCGTGGTACATCTTCAGCGCACTGGGATTCTATCCCGTGAATCCGGGCCAGCCTATCTACGCGCTGGGCAGTCCGCTGTTCGACCGGGCCACGATTCACCTGGAAAGTGGTAAGAGCTTCACCGTCGAAGCGGTCAAGAAGACGGCGGGCGATATCTACGTACAATCCGTCACGCTCAATGGCAAGCCGCTGGAGCGGGTTTGGATCACGCACGAGGAGATCGTAAGCGGCGGGGTGCTACGGTTCCGCCTGGGAGCGCAACCGAACGAGAAGTGGGGTATTTCGGGGCTGCCATCGCCGGATTCGAGTAAGTGATTGCGAATCCGTCGAAGAGACTTATCTCTGCTTCAGAAGGCCGTTGTAAGTCTCCACGTGGATCCTATGTCCGTCGGTGCGAATGGTGACCATGCCGTCCACATCGGTGCGCAGGACGGCGGCGTGATGCTGGCGCAGGCGCTCGACAACAGTCGGGTGCGGGTGCCCGTAGCTATTCTCGAAGCCGGCCGAAATCACGGCGAACGCCGGCTGCACGGCGCTCAGGAAGTCTTCCGTGGTGCTGGTGCGGCTGCCGTGGTGCGCCACCTTGAGCACGGTGGTAGAGCGCAGTTCGTCGTTGTATGCCATCTCCTGCTCGATGCCCCGCTCCACATCGCCGGTCAGAAGAAAGCTACGCTCTCCGAAGGTCACGCGCAGCACGAGCGAGTCGTTGTTCTTCGGCTCATCCGCCGGCAGGTAGTTGACGGATGGCGCCAGCACCTCGATTGTCCCGCCGCCGAAGGCGAAGCGGCTGGGCGCGCGGATCGGCATAATGCGGGCGCCCACGGCGACGGCCTGATCGCGGACCGCGCGCCACTCCGGACCATCGGGCGTGAACCCGGTCCACACCTCGCGTGGGCGGAAATCGGCGATGAGCGCCGCGAGGCCGCCCGAGTGATCCTCGTGCGCGTGGGAGAGCGCCACCACATCCACCGAGCGGAAGCCGCGATCCCATAAGTAGGGCGCCACCACGTCCTCGCCGATGTCCAACTGCGAGCGCGCAATCCGTCCGAAGGCGGGGATGCCGCCGCCATCCACCAGCATGCGTTTGCCATCGGGGAAGAGCACCAGGAGACTATCGCCCTGGCCCACGTCGATGGCCGTCAATTCCAGTTCGCCGGGGTGGACATCGGGCGGGAACGGGTGCCACACCAGTAGGGCGAGCAGCGCGGCCACAGTAGCGGCCCCCCATCGAGAGCGCCACAGGGCCGCGGCGATCAGCGCTGCCGCCAGAGCGATGCCGAGCCATAACGGCGGCGTTGGAATCCGCCAGGCCGGCTCCAGGTTGGCGTGGAACCAGACCACCTTTTGGGAGAGCCACAAGAGCAGTCCACCGAACCTGGCGACCCAATGCCATCCCGTGAATACGGCCAGGAAGCCGACTGGCACGACGGCGCCCATCAGCGGCACCACGAAGGCGTTGGCGGAAAGTCCCGAGAAGCCCAGCCGGTGAAAGTAAATGGCCATGGGCAGCGCCAGGGCAAGCTGCGCCACCGCCGAGGTGAGCACGATCTCGTAAACGAACAGCACCACGCGGGCGGGCCACGCCACCACCCAGAGCGGCGCGCGCAGCGTCTCGGAGAGCAGGCGCAATTCGATCCGGAACTGGGCGGCGCGCGGATGCATGTGAAGATCGCGAGGGGTATCGGCGAGGTCGCGAAGTCCCGCTACGAGCGGTCCGGAGGTGGCGGCGATGGCCGGCCGGGCGAACGCCGCCAGAAAGCCCACGGCCAGAAACGTGAGCTGGAAACTGGCCTCGAACAACTGCTCCGGGTCGAGCAACAGAAACACCAGCGCCACCGCCGCCACCAGATTCATGATGCGCCTCTGGCGATAGAAAAGCCCCGCGATCATAAACAGCGTGAGCCCCGCCGAGGAGCGCACGCACGGCGCCTGAAACCCCGAGACCAGGGCGTACAGCCACGCCGCCAGCACGGTGAGGAACAGGGCGAGGCTCTCCGGCACCAGGCAGATGCGCAGCGCGAACAGGAAGAAAGCCGCCAGGACCGCCACGTGGGTTCCGGAAATCACGATCATGTGAAAGGTCCCCGTGCGGCGGTACTGGTCCGTCCACACCTTTTGCATCTGGAAGGTCTGCCCGATCAGCACCGCCTGCATCATGCCGGACTGGTAGGCATCGCCGTGGTAGAGACGTTCGATGCGGGCGAGGGCGGCCTGGCGCAGATCCATGACGGCTTTCCGGAACGGATTGCCGCAGTGTCCGGGGAGGAGACGCACGGTTCCGGCAGCCGCGGAGACGGTCCAATAGATGTCCTGGCGGGCGAGGTAATTGCGGTAATCGAACGCCCCCGGGTTACCGAAATTGCGCGGCGGCCGCACCTTGCCGTCCAGTTCGAGGTTCTGCCCGTAGCGCAGCGGGGGCAGGGTTTCGCCCGGTTTGGTGTAGAGCGTGACCTCGGCGCGGGCATCGCGATCCAGTTCGAGGATGAAGCGCTCGCGCTCGCCCGAGATGGCCGGCGGCTCCACGACGCACCCGCCAAGGATGACCACTTCACGCCCGGAGGCATCGATCGATGGCGGAGGCCCCGGTGTGTGCACGAAAGAATCGAGCGCTCCGGCGAAGAACAGTCCGAGCAGGCAGCAGACGGCGGCCAGCCAGCGCGATCCGCGCCATAGCGCGAGGCAGCCGAGGACGAGGAATCCGGCGATGGCGCCCAATGATTCGGATGGTCCGAGCGGTATGAACCGGTAGACCAGGATGCCCGAAGCAAGGGCAGCCAGCGGACCTAGCAATGGATGCTTCACTCGGCGGCCAATGTATAATGTGCCGTCCTGAGGGAATACCTCTCAGAACTATTCCGGCGGGGACATGCCGCGCGTGGTATAACCATCCCATGCGGAAGGCCTTTCTCCTCGCTCTCGCTCTCGCCTCGTTCGTTTTTGCGCAAGCGCGGCCCAAGGTGCGCGCCATCACGGCGTTTATCCGCATCGACGCCTCGCATTACGAGGCGCAGGCCGGCGAGGCCGTCAAGTTTCTGAACGCCGCGCGCGAGGAATACAAGGCAGCGGGCTTCGAAGTGGAGACCATCCGCGTGGTCACTCAACCGCTCGCCGAATACACCAAGGGGATGACGCACGCCGACGCGCTGGCCTTGCTGCGCAAGTACGGCGAGCTCGGGGCGAAACTCGGCTTCTCGCCCAACCTGGGCGCGGTGCAACTCACCGACGGGGAAGATCGCTCCACCGTCGATCTCGCTATCGACGTGTTCGCCTCGACGAAGATCAACGGCAGCCTGATAGTGGCAGCCGAGAACGGGATTCACTGGAAATCGATTCGCGAGGCCGCGCGGCTGATTAAAGCGGTCGCCGCCAAGAGCCCCAACGGCGGCGGCAATCTGAACTTCGCCACCACCGCCATGGTGAAAGCGTACGGACCGTTCTATCCGGGGGCGTGGCACAACGGGCCCGGCAAGACCTTCGCCGTGGGCCTGGAGAGCGCTGGCGTGGTGGCCGAAGTGTTCGCGCAGTTCCACGAGCCCGGCGCCGCGGAAGCGAAACTGGCCGAGGCGCTCACCGGACACCTGATGCGCGCCGAGGCGGCGGCGGTGCGCATCGCGGCGGCCACGCAGTGGACTTATGCCGGCATCGACCCCACGCCGGCGCCGCTCGGCGACGTCTCCATCGGGCGCGCCATCGAGAACTTCATCGGCGCGCCGTTCGGCTCCGCGGGCACCATGACGGCGGCCAGCGTGATCACGCGCGCGGTGCAATCCACGCCGGTGAAGCAGGTGGGCTACACCGGCCTGATGGTCCCGGTGCTGGAGGACAACGTCCTCGCCAAACGTTGGGAAGAGGGCACGTACAATATGGATTCGCTGCTGGCCTATTCGGCGGTCTGCGCGGGCGGGTTGGACACCATTCCGCTGCCCGGCGATATCACGGAAGAGCGCCTGGCGCGCATCCTGGGCGACGTGGCGTCGCTAGCCTGGAAGTGGCGCAAGCCGCTGGCGGCGCGCCTGCTGCCCGCGCCCGGCAAGAAGGCCGGCGACCGCACCGCGTTCGACGACGCGCGCATGGCCAACACCATCGTGCGGTAACATTTTGGAATGCGAATACTGGCTATGTTATTGATGGCGTCGCTGGCCTGTGCGCAGCCGACGAAGGGGCGCATCGCCGAGGGCTTCGATTCCATACAGGTGGCGCGCCTCAAGGCCGACCTGACGTTCCTCTCTTCCGACGCGCTCGATGGGCGCCGCTCGCTGGAACGCGGCAGCGAGGTGGCCATCCAGTGGATCGCGAGCGAGTTCGCCAAGGCGGGCCTCAAGCCGCTGGTGGGCGATAGCTACCTGCAACCCGTGCCGCTGATCGAATTCACCGTCGACCGGGCGCTGACATCGCTCGTGGTGCGGCACGGCGACAAGAGCGAGACGTACCGCGCGCCGGATGCCACGGCGAACTTCGCCAACGAAACCGTGGTCAGCGGGGATGTGGTCTTCGCCGGGTATGGCATCAGCGCTCCCGAACTTGGCTACGACGATTACGCGGGGATTGACGTCACGGGCAAGGTAGTGCTGATCTTCGGCCACGAGCCACAGGAGAACGATGAGCAATCCATCTTCAACGGCAAGGGGAACACGCGGTATGCCAACGCCACCTACAAGGCGCTCAATGCGCAGCGCCACGGGGCTATCGGCATGCTTACGATGACCGATCCGAATAATCACTCGGGCGCACAGGGGCCCGCGGGGCGCGGAGGCGCGCAGGGGCCACTCGCCTCGACCCGCCCGCGCATCCCCACCGAAGCGTTGGCGGAAGGCGGCCCCGCGATTCCCACGTTCACCATCTCCGCGCAGATCGCCGACGGCGTCTTCGCCGCGGCCGGGAAAAAGGCGAGCGACGTGCAGACCGCGATCGACGCCGGGCCGCGTCCGATGTCCTTCGCCGTGCCCAACACGCGCGTCGAACTGCATCCCGTGTTGACCGAGCGGCGCCGCGCCAATTCCTACAACGTCGCGGGACTGCTGGAAGGCAACGACCCCGCGCTCCGGGCGGAGACGGTGATTTTCAGCGGCCACTTCGATCACGATGGCGTCGGGCCGCTGGGCATTCTGCACGGCGCCGACGATAACGGAAGCGGCACCGTGGGCGTGGTGGAACTGGCGCGCGCGTTTGCCCTGAATCCGGCGAAGCCGAAGCGCTCGGTGCTGTTCATCGTCTTCGCCGCCGAAGAGCGCGGCCTGCTGGGCGCGTACTATTACGTTTCGCACCCGCTGCGCCCGCTGGCCACCACGCGTGCCGAGATCAACTTCGACATGATCGGCCGCAACGAGGCCGCCGATCCGCGGGTGCAGACCGAAATCTCGCCCGATACCTCGAACGAACTGGGCCTGATCGGCACCCACTACAGCCCCGATTACCGCGCCGTGGTGGAGCGCGCCAACGAAATGGTGGGTTTGAAACTGAACTACAAGTGGGACCGCGACGCGTCGAACCAGGTGCTGTTCCGCAGCGATCAATATCCGTTCCTGCAGCACGATATCCCGGCCGTGTGGTGGTTCACCGGATTCCACCCCGACTATCACCAGGTTACCGATACGGTGGAGAAAATCAATTTCGAAAAGATGGCGAAGATCCTGAAACTGGCCTACGCCTCCGGCTTCGAGTTCGCCGATTCGCCGAATGTGCCGAAGCTGGTGGGCAAGGCGATGAGCCGGCAATGACGGTGCGGGTCGCCGGGGCGCACGAAGCGGAAGAGATACTTCGAGTCACCAACGCCGCCTACCAGGTGGAGAGGTTTTTCATCGATACCGACCGGCTGGATGCGGAGCGATTGAACGCACTGCTGTCGAAAGGAGTGTTCCTGGTGACGGAAGGCATGTCCGGCTGTGTCTATGTGGAACTGCGCGGCGAGCGGGGATATTTCGGGCCGCTCTCGGTGGACCCCGAGCGGCAAGGGTCGGGAACGGGTAAGTTACTGGTGAAGGTGGCCGAGGACTATGCCCGTGCACATGGCTGCCGGTACATGGACCTGCGCATCGTCAATCTGCGCGAGGAGTTGCCGGCTTTCTATCGCAAGCTCGGGTATGTGGAAACGGGGACGGAGCCTTTTCCGGAAACAGAAGTTACTAAATTGCCATGCCATCTCATCTGCATGAGCAAAGAACTGTAGTCACCGCCCCAGCAACTCCACGGCGAGCCCGCGAAACTGCCGGAACCCGCGGTCCAGCGTGACCAGTCGCCGGGTTTCGCAAATCGCAAACGCAGCCAGATAGGCGTCCGCGATCAATTTGCCGGTCGGGATCGGGTAGTTGAGCAGCGAGGGCATGACGGAATCCAGGTTGGATGGCTCGGCAAGGAACTCCATGCGCTCATCCAGCAACAGCTCTTCAATTAGAATCCACGCCGCGGAGGCGGAGAGCGCATCGTCGCCCATGATGGCACGGTTGCCGAGCAGGCGAATCAAGGCCAGGTGGACCATGCGGCAAAGGCCTGCTTCGCTCGCCTCCAGCGTGTCGAACCACTTGCGTGCCAGGCGGTGATGTTCATGCTGCCGGACGAGCAGCGCGAGCACGACGTTGACGTCAACCAAACATCGCTTCATCGATCTGCTTCGCTGTGAGCATGCCAATCGACCTGGCGTTCCTGCTGCCGATCGCCGGCGGGGTACGCCGCGTCTTTCTGCCAGCCGGTTCCAGGCTTCGCTCAATCGCCTCGATGAAGAATTGCCTCAGAGAGACTCCCGAAGCGCATGCGCGGACCTTGGCTCGGGTGAGAAGCTCATCCGGAAGTTCGACGGTAGTGCGCATATGCCATAATTATGACACAACCTACCGCACCGTGGGGTACTTGATGCCGAGCTGTTCGAGATAGGTGTCGTACTTACCCGGGTCGTAGTACATTTTCTGCATCTGCGGGCGGAATTTATCCATGGTCTCTTTATTAAGCCAGATGGCCGGCTTGTCGTCGGGACGCAGGAAGCTCTTGTACTGCATGTCCTTGGTCTGCACGGTCTTGAAATAATCCCACGATTTGGCGACTAAGTCGGGGTGCAGCAGGATATCGAGCATGGTCATGGCCTGCACCTTGGCGCCGGCCACCACGCCCTTGTGCGCGATGGGCGTAGCCATGGAGATTCCGTTGGCCCAGTTGTGGCCGGGACCGCCGGGAATGTTGGAGGCAAAGCGCAACGTCACCGTGGGGACGTTCCAACTGACATCGCCGATGTCGTCGCTGCCGCCGCCGGTGGGGCCCACTCCGGGACCATCCGCGCCATCCTGGGGAGTCTCGACGCGCGGCGCGCGCATTTCCGTGAGCGTCATCGCCAGACCGCGTACGGGTTGCTTCAGCTCTTTCTGCAAGCCCTTCGCCATGGTCTGGTCGTCATCCGACCACTTCGGCAGGCCCACCTTCCTGATGTTCTCGTTCATGGCTTCGGCGATGGGGCGGTTGAAGTGCCCCGGCCAGGCGCTGCCCAGGAGGCGCTCGGTGAAGGTGGTATCGGTCATCAGGGTGGCGCCCTTCGCCATGTTATCGCCGATGCGCCACATGTCCATGATGTGGTCGTAATCGGCCTCGCGGAAGTAGTACCAGACGGCGGCGCTGGGGGGCACTACGTTGGGCTGATCGCCGCCGTTGGTGATGACGTAGTGCGAGCGCTGCGCCAGGCGGAGATGCTCGCGGCGGAAGTTCCAGCCCACATCCATCAGTTCGACGGCGTCCAGCGCGCTCTTGCCGCGCCAGGGCGCGCCGGCGGCGTGGGCGCTTTCGCCCTTGAACATGTACTCGATGCTGACCAGCCCGTTGGTGTTGAGCGATGGTCCCCAGGAAACGCCCATGTTGGCGGCCACGTGGGTGAACAGGCAGACGTCCACGTCCTTGAACATACCGTCGCGCACGAAGTACGCTTTGGTGCCGACCAGTTCCTCGGCCACTCCAGGCCACAGGCGGATGGTTCCGGCGAGGTGCTCGCGCTCCATCAGTTTCTTGACCGCCAGCGCGGCGAGGATATTCAGTGGCACGCCGGAATTGTGGCCCTCGCCGTGACCGGGGGCGCCTTCGATCAGCGGATCGTGCCAGCCGACGCCGGGCTTTTGCGACGCCTGCGGGATGTCGTCGATGTCGCTGCCTAGGGAAATCACGGGCTTGCCCGATCCCCAGCTTGCCACCCATGCGGTGGGGATGCCGGCCACGCCGCGTTGGATCTTGAACCCCTCTTTTTCCAGGATGCCGGTGAGGTATTTGGTGGTTTCGAATTCCTGGAAGCCCAGTTCGCCGAAGCTGAACACGCTGTCCACCATGACCTGGGCCTGTTTCTTCATGCCGTCGATCTGGCCGGCGAGGTCCGCCTTCATGGCGGCTTCCTTTTCGGGAGTGACGTTAGGTTGCCCCAGGAGAGCGAGAGCGCCCAGGGCCATGAGCACGACAGTTTTCCGCATAGGTGATAGTGTAGCGAATGCGGCGGCGCGCGCGCCTTGCGGGTTAATTGCGGGGCGCTGGCGCGGGCAGGGCGCCTATGGGGTGAGGCGCGGTCTGGCGGGCGCGGGTCTGGGCCCACGCCTGTTTGACTTCCTCGGGGAAGCCAGCCACCAGGCGCTCGATGCGGGCGGTAATTTCGGCGACCACGGCGGGGTTCTCCGGCGCGGCGTCGTAAGCTTCCGTAGGGTCCTGCTCGATGTCGTACAGTTCCGGTTGTTGGAGCGGCAGATTGACTCTGCCGCCCGCGGGCGCGGGGCTATAGGCGAAGGTGTTGTAGCGGGCGACGTGGAGTTTCCACTTTCCCCAGCGCGCGCACTGCAGGTTCCAGCTATCGAAATAGAGCAGGACATCGCGTTCCAGGCTGGGCCGCGCACCGGAAAGCAGGGGCCAGATATCGATTCCGTCGACCGGCAGTTTGGGCATGGCGGCGCCGGTGAGGCGCGCCACGGTGGGGAGCACGTCGATGGTCCCGGCGACGCCGCGGCAGACCGCGCCGCGCGGGATGCGCCCGGGGAAGCGCGCCAGGAACGGTTCGCGCACGCCGCCTTCATAGGTGGAGCCTTTGCGCCCGCGCAACTGGCCGGGGCTGCCCTGATACCAGGGTCCGTTGTCGGAGGAGAACATCACCAGCGTCCGGTTGTCGAGGCCCTCCTGCTTGAGTTTGGCGAGGACCTCGCCGACACTCCAATCGATCTCCTCCACCACGTCGCCGTAGAGGCCGAGAGGCGAATGCCCGCGGAAGCGCGGCGACGCCGCCAGCGGAATATGCGGAAATGTGTGCGGCATGTAGAGGAAGAA
>Ga0182030_10001799_pt1 | contig 44744 bp, 44 predicted proteins | sample 812S3MmetaG_FD_121299 | JGI IMG/M metagenome (GOLD analysis project Ga0182030, IMG submission 121299) | Permafrost microbial communities from Stordalen Mire, Sweden - 812S3M metaG (Illumina Assembly) | ecosystem: Environmental > Terrestrial > Soil > Wetlands > Permafrost | place: Sweden...
CCCCCCCAAAAAAAGATCGTTAGCTATGTCTAGAAATATATAAAAGAATGACTTGACCGAGTCAATTGCTGCTGCACCTTGAGTCCTTCAGATACTATTCGTGCTTCAATCTAAAAAATATTGAGCTAACCAGTAGCCTACAAGTCACCCCAACCACGAAGTTCTCTATCCTCGGTGTCTCCTAATTCTTGCTGGTGTTATGGCAAGAACTTGCCTACCAGGCTTGAAATACTGTGGCAAAACATTCTCCGACATCGGTAAGTTAACATCGATCGCTCTATATTTAGATCCATTCTGCTGATATTATGACAACTAGGTAAATATGGAGATCAAATCGGCCAGGCCTTGTATGATGACCATCAGAAGAATAACAACCAGGGAAGAAGTGACCTCTTCTATTGTGTTGGGGGGCCCAATGGAGATATTTGGCGGAGGAAATACTCAAGTGTTGAAATTTTGTTTATACAATGGAACTGTAACCACTCTTTAAGGGAGAATCTGATCAATTATAACCACTTTTGAAGATGGCAGATAGTCATCCTTAATCGGATTTCAAGCCCTATAACTATTCTTCTTTAATTTCACTCGGCCAATCTTCGCCCTCAATATAAGCTAGACTTCCTTCCGGTCCTTCACCATACCCAAATATTTCTGCCTGCCCTCTCTCCTTCACCTCTAAACTAGTCGTATCTCTCATTCCCGCGAGTTCTTACATCATGATTGTCCGAAAGCGATCGCACTCACTGCATACCCGGCCCAAAGCCCTAAAGAGTCGCCTACGCCGATTAACAGGAGAGACAAAAACCACATTGTACTAAACATGATGTGTAAAATAGTCATCAGCTGATGCGACCGTATAGAGGCGTTTGATTCACCTTTCCATGCCAATACCCGATGTCCCTGTGCTTTGCAGGGTGTAAATTCGTTTTGTATCTAAGACTAGAGACTGCTCTGCGAGGCGCCATCTCGGTAGAGACTTGCTCGAAGGTGAAAGGTAAGGCTTCGAAGAATATAAATAGTGATTACTAGAAAAGCCCGTCAGATAGTATCGAAAGATCGAACACACCAAGGATTGAAGATTGTAGTCACCTCAACCGGCCAGGATATATCCATTGTATTGGCAACTGCCCCTACCGCGAGAACAATTTCTGCTCTAAACACAGCGGTATTGGCAATTTGAGAGAAACAGTGATGCACACGCAGACCCCCTTTATTTTGATTCGGTATTTTCTTCCCGGGAGTCTAGGACTCTACTCCGCGAGTGGAAATTTTGCATAGACTTCCTGCGGACAACAGTGCTGTTAGCAGCGATCTTCGGGGTCTCAAGAGTGATAATTCGGCTTTTGATAGAACCATAGATATCAAGATGACGGATATGAGACCGAGAACAGCGTTTAATGCAAAAAAAAAAAGTTAAACTTTGAGTAATGCCTCCACTGAAACTTGAGAATTCCAGGGCCTTTAATCGTAAATTTTAAACTTAGTTAAATAATCCTTGGCAAAACGATAAGATCTTTTCCGAATTTCGTAAGATATCGATTGCTATGTTCTTCTATTACTAGGCATTTAACAGTTGCTAGGTTGCTTATCCACATCGTTACTCGACTGTTTCTCATGATTAGGCTCCTCCCTACCCAAAAACTTTTCCTGATCGTCAATCCTTATTAGGTGCCTTATCTCAATCACTTTTCGCAACCAACTCTTCGATATTTTCTATGACAATAGCAAAAGGATCATTCTCTTGAATCACCTTCTGTAACTCTCTCGTTCGCATTCTATACCTCGCATTAGCCAGCACTTTTTCTACCGCTTCCCTCACAGCATTTGGGCTTGGTGACTCAGTCCTTAGACTGATCCCAACGCCTGCGAACACAATTCTCTCTGCCACTTCCGGTTTATCTGCACCAATCCCTGCCACAATCAGGGGAATCCCATGGCTGACAGCATGCTGATAGCCTCCATATCCGCCATTTGTTACAAAAACATCAGTAAAGGGCAATAACTCATCAAACGGTATGAAGTCCCCCACTCGAGCATTTCCCGGTATGACAGTCTCCTTCGGCAGTGTCGCTCCCTCTCTACCTAGCGCCGCGACCACCATGATATTGTCACAAGAAGAGAGGCCTTCCATCGTCGGAATAACAAGTTTATGATACGCATTTGTAGCAGTACCCTGCGAAACTGCTACAATTTTCTTTTTAGCAGCATTTACGGCAATGTCGTCCCACCACGAAGGCTTTTCTTTTGCCGCATCCCTATAACCCGGCGGGAGTCCACCCATAAAACGCAAACCCGGCGGGGGTTCCAACCGCGGATACTCCAATTCTGGAATGCACATTTGTAGGAAACGATCTGGGAGCAAGACTTGCATATCTAGGATAAAGTCCTTCGGCACCTCTGCACCCAGATCCTTGAAGACTTTTCCCAAATGCGCAGTCAGGGCTCCGTAGAGTTCGTTATTGCGATAATCATACTTCTCCCTGTTCCTCATAATTCCGGCCTCCGAGACATCGTATGATAAGCCGAGAGCCGAGGGAGGGGTTGTCGGTCCGGAGAGAAATAAAGGAGAGATCCCAAAACTCATTACACCCGCAGGGCGTAAACCTGGTGCCCCAAGCATAGCAGGGTAGTTTCCCATAAAGATAAAGTCCTGGAGGATAACGACTTTCTTATCAGGATCCGTGATTTTAATGTCTTGTAACACGCTCTGAACGCTTTTGTGCTGAGCTGGGATAGGATTCACAAACATATAACGCATGGCATATGGGACGCGGTGTGGCCCCGATGGAGGACCTTCTTTATCCTGGTCTGGGAAGAGATGATTAACGGTCGCTTCTGACCAGTCTGCGTTTCCGACAAGCGGGCGGAAAATAGCGCCGATTTCCTCGACTTTGCTGCGGTATTGCGTGCCGGTAAGATACATCACCGTATAGCCACGATCAATGAGATTCTTTGCAATAGCGCGTACCGGCATAATATGGCCGTAGCCGGGTGTCGAGCAGAACAGTAGGAGCGGCTTGGAAGTTTCTGCCATCTTGAGGAACGTGTTCGGCTTCAGGAGAGTAAAGTTTCATGAAAGCACCTTCATGAAATGAAGGAAGAATGAGGATGAAGACCTAATTCGACGTTGTCTATCCTTTTGTGCTCGTCTTTATCGATACTAGGAAACGTGGGTTGCGACGAAGCTCCTCTAGTAAGCAGGGCCACGTGATCGTACAACGTAAAGCTTAGGTGCCGATAGATTGAGCTATTGTGGACTTTTAATTACTTTGTTAATTCTAGCGGATTCCTCTTTCCCCTCTTTTACGGGGGCCTGCGCCAGAACCCCCTTTTCTGGGAGCTAGCACGTGACAAAAGTTGCCCATTTTCCTTTTTATTGAACCTTTACAAAGTTCTAATTTTGAAGAGATTCATTACACTTTAAGTATTTTGAACGTTGATTAAATCCGATATTTTGCATTCATTGTCAGAAATAGTGGGTCACGTGCATTGTGAGACTCTTAAAACAGCTTCGTTAACAATTTGCACCAAATCTTGATTTCACCAAGGTCCTTTTCCGTCTTTGGACCTGAGTAGTCCCTGTTCTAATCTAAGCTGAGTCCTAAGCATACTAATAATTCAGCTGGATTATGCTCAGGGGATCTTTTTTAGCCCTGTTGTGAAATCAGTTATTTTTTTTCTAAATTATTTAAATATAAATCTTGCTAATATTTGATAGTCTAGAAGACAGCCATCTCTTTAAACCTATCAAGGTATCGTGATAATGTTTATTCTCGCCCATATCAAACTCATCCTATCGGAATCGATATGGATTCCTTCCACTCAGCTGCACGTGACTAGCCAAGGCGAGTGGAAAACGGCTACTCCCTCGGACGTCTCTTCACGCTCACCAATTCTATACCACAGCTCTCTGACATGCTCACAATCTATAAAATCACTCCGAAAAGCGGACACAACAAGAGTGGTTCTAGGGGTATGCTGTTCATGTCGAGGTTCAGAAGGCTTGGGCAAGATATGAAAGGGGTCAATTCCCACTGACGGCTGGTGGATTTTGGAGCAGGTTAGAGAAGGATAGACTTTCATTTTGCAATTCATTGCATTGGGTTGTTATTGAAAATCCAGACGCTTTAATTTGAGTAAAAAGTTAATCTTTGGATATCCGAATTGTGTCATAACCTTCGAGACATTTTGACATGTTACCAAGATTCTGTAGAGAATATTGAAAGCACATCGTTTCGAGTGTGCTTTAGATCCCATGTTTTAGACGTCCAGCAGCCCGAGCAAGGCTCCTTTCTCGCAAAGTTTTGAGTGCTTACCCCTGCTACTGCTGATTTCTCTCTCCAGAAAGAACGTTATCTTGATGATACTGCACCTCTCATTCAACAGATCTATGAAGCAGATTCAAGTTGAATTTCTGGCGCTGCACACTTTCTCTCATTATCTGCATCTTGGGGGTTTCATTATTCATACAGCTGCAGCTATACTTCTCCATATTCGTTTCTCACAACATGGTCCGTAAGCCAACTCCCTGCGTGCATAGGACGCCTAGGTCGTAGATTGGTGAGGCGATTCTGTGCTCCCACTCTGCTCTTCTACGACAAATATAAGGTGAGACACGAAACGCAATTATGCTCATGCCGCTTCTGGAAACCTATCTGCGTCAGCGATTCTAGCTCCTTCTATTTTCTTTTTAGTTGTGCCTGAGGTTGCCAGCCTTGCTCTACAATCATTGATTTCACCACCATTTTCTTTTGATTCCGTCCTGCCGGATCTAAAATTAGTACCACACACTCTGTTTCTCTGTGCCGCAAAGGATTCTCAGGTTCTGACAGCTTCGAGGGATAACAAATAATGCATATGCAACCCGATCAATTTGTCTGCTCAGCCCTGGAGCTTTTTCCAACTCCGCGTATCAGAGGCTATCATGCATGTGCAGTGAGGCTGACAACCGCCCCCACCGGCCGCCCCCAAAGGAAGCAAGCCTTCTCCGCTTTCAACGGGTGACCAGTTAAGAGGGGTTAGGACGCCCTGCATTGGTGGAGGCTCAGATCGTGAAGGTGCCTCATTCTCTCTCGCTATTGGACCGATATGTTACACAACTTTTCACGGGACGAACCTTACCATCCTCTGTTCGACTAGCCTACGAAAGCCAACTCAAAGGCTGCTTCAATTCCAGCACCACAATTTCTTTTGGGAACGTTGATCCGTCAGAACAACATATACCCGGCTAGTAGTTGCTTAAAATAGCAATATGCCTCAGTCCTCGCGAACCCCTTTTTTTTTCCTTTTTCCTAGGGGAAAGAGTGCCACAGTGAGATCTGAAACGCAAAATATGCACATATATTTCCTCCTACTACATCGGGTAGTAAGCAGCGAAGTATGTGTGACGAGGATCATCGAATTGATAAAGAGATCACAAATCCCGACTTTACTGCTAACTGCTCTACATATCTGAGGATTCAGCCTCATCACTCAGACCCATCGATTTCCAGATAGAAAACCTTAGTTTGTGATTTATTGTCTTGGCCTTATAATTTTTTAAAGCATGGTACTTGGATGGAACGTCCCAGTGGGACCAAGTTATTGTAATTCACAGGGCCAGCCCGTCTCCTGTGACATGAATAATGTCGTTCCTCTGAAACCAAATTATGATGTCGTGTCCAAAGCTGTTAGTTCTCCTACATTGATCAAAATTAGTTCACGGTAGTCTTGCTCACCTAGCTAATGATTGACAGTGGTGGGGCGCTTTCCTGACCACATCTTGGTCGACATCTGTCGTTTCATTTGCTCTTATCATCTGCGAATATATTCTCTGGCACCACCGTGGGAACGATGAACCAGAGGAAATTTCGTCAAACGATACAACACGCCGTCATCCAGTCCAACGCACAATCCATGTTCTCGAGCGCCTCATCAATGGCTTCTCCGAACAGCAAAGCGTCGCCGGCCTCTCCCTCATCATTGTAGCCGGTCACGATGGCTGCGAACTGTCTGCATACATCTACAATCTGATCTGCTTCCAACTCATTATGAGTATGATTTCGCATCTAAACGCACTGACCAACACGCGCAACTGGTTCGGAGACCCAGATCAAGCTTTCTTCCGTGGTATCCTCAATGGCGTCGTCAAAATTCTTCCAATTGTGGTTACTATTATCATGACAGGCGTTTTTCTAGGTGCCCGCCTCGGCGGCTCCTTCCCTACTTCCGCTGGCGAGCGGGCTTCGTTTTCAGCCGTCTGCTTCGAGGACACCAATGCACTTGCTGGGCTTGACACCGTGGGCAACGTAAAGAACAAATCGAACTGGGCCAACAACAACTTCGTTCAGTACATGATTTTGGTACTGGACCTAATCGTCATTGGGTTTATCTTCGTCATCGCGCTTCTTAAGAAGATTAAGCACCGGCCAAATGGGTTTCGCATGAAAATAAGCTTGATCTTGCGAACAGCCTCAACTATTGCGACTACAGGGACACTGTGCTGGCTTAGTGTGCAATATATTTGCATGAGGAGAGATATGGAAAGTAATCCGAAATGGTATGATACTTCTGGCGTATCGAATCAGTACTCGTACTATAATGTTGTCACCTGGGCGCTGTTTGCGTCGTCAATTATTATCATTTTCAAATCCTTTGCCGGTAAGTCTGTTGATGATGTGCTCTCATGAAACTCTTAAGGGATGTCTGGGCTAATTCGAAGTAGAAGCGTATAAAAATAATGAAGGGAGCGATGCTATACAGGAAGTGCGGAGACAGTCAGATCAGGTTACGCATTTGCAGCAGAGATTTGATAAGGCCAGTATGGGTAACACGTCGGTGGCCGACGGGCTGAACTCTTCGATCGGATTTCCACTTTGAATGAGATGCATCTCGATGTTCCAGGATTAATATGAGGAGACGTAGTTCCTCGTGATTATTGAAATGTATTCTCACAGCTCGCTTACGAGTATAATTTTCATTACTACGGGAAGGCACCCATATATACCGCTCTAGGGCATCATCGTTCCTTCAATATATCCATGAACCACAAGTAGAGCTCTACACTCGCCTGAAACTGATCTTATAATGTGTGATCGCTAAATGCCAGTGGGGAAGTAGGGAACTGCTCTAGATCGAATTGAACGCAAAATCCAAGTGCCAGATTGAATAAACGCTGCATAATTTCAACGCCTCAGACTTAGAACGATGTCTTTTATCTCGATTTCAAACAAGGGTGTTCGTTAGCTTTAGCTGCAAAATGAGAAATACATCTTCTATATTTTACAGAAGGCTTGCATAGGAATTCAAGGCAGATTTGTTAGATAAAATATCACTGGTTGTCTGCTGAAGAGTTGAAAGTTATTGGGCTTAGATATGCGGAGACGGCCGCAGGCGCCCGTAACTGTAGAAAGTGGGAGCGACGAAAGCCGGATTTTCCACAGGGTTAAAGTAGCGGCACTAGCATGTATCTAACATTTATTTGTCCCAGACGCGAGTTGTCATTGATATTCCTCTATTAAATTGCAGTCCCTAGTCAATATACTCATCGCAGGGACAGAGCGAAAGCGCAGGCATGATACCAATATCAATTTTGACAAAGCTGTGCATCCTTGCGGCTCAAAAAGGTCCCAAAATAGGCATCCTCGTCAATAAAACTCTGCTATCAAATCACTATGTGATGAGTGGCCAGATAAATCCTAACCTTATTCCGCTATCTCATGAAAGGTGCTAATTGTATGTAGTGGTTTAACTGTAGATCTAGGCAGAGCGTCCAACCTTCTCGCAACAACCTCTTTAGTTCCTTATTCTTATTGAAATGGCGAACACAGGCGCATAGCACAATGGCTGCATCTCAAAATGGCTCCAAGGTAATCCCAGATACTGGATACTGCAGAGCTCCATCGCTTTCCCGATCATGACCTCGGTTTGTAGGCAGTTTACAATCATGATACCCAATATGTCCTCCATCCCCTATACAACGCATCGAAACCTAGATCTGATCATCGATTTGATGACTTAACACAACCAACCAGAACAAGAAACATGTGCGGCCTAAAATCAGTAATGTTCTGGGTTGTGATGGTAGTTAATGTGCTTTTGGTGGTCAGGGCTCTTGGTGGAGGGTTAGATGGTCGTTCGCAGCAAATAATAATATAGGGCAAGAAAATTCCAAATTACAACACGGCTAGGTTGGACAGGGCGAGTGGGAATTTCATCCTGCTTGGGGATTCGCAAATCGCCTCCGGAGCTTTCAGGGCACTTGATAATGGGAAATGTATTTTGTCCCTAAAGTTTCTTAAGAGTCCATGTTTCCCTCTTACGAGGCTCGCTCTGCTTCATCGGCTTCGCTTAAGAAAGGGGAGCGATTTTCATATTCTAGATTCAGATTGCTTTGTGTGATTCAGCTAACGGAAGCTATCCACAATCCGTAGCCAGAATAGTCGTGAGTGGATTAAGTAAGAAGAAAACAACGCATTTGTTAGACTGGGATTTGCCCTATACTAAAATATCAGAGCTCTCAGATTTATCCCAGCACGACCACGCTAGGGTGGCGAGTAGATTCGCTAGAGCATTATGCTTATTTTCTAGATCTTACATCTCAATACTCCCACAATCAAGTGTCCTTCTTACCCGGAGGCGCCATATCCTCATCAACCCTAACATCAATCATTGCCTTCTCATCAGTGACTCGAGCAACCCCTTCAATGATTTGGTCGCGTGCATCTTCTCCATCAATAATAGCCGACATCTCTTCCAACGAGGAACCTGAAGTTTCGACGAAGAGGAAGTACACGACTACCAATTCGATAAATAGCCAGATGTCGTATACGATATAGTCTAGTTTTGTTAATCTCAGGAAACTGCTGGATATGTGGGATACCTTACATTTCCATGTAATTGCGGTTAGGGCGATTGGATTGGCGTACTGGTTAAAGATGAGAGCGCATGCTACGAAGAGGTTGTAGAGGACAAGACCCTGCACGTGTCGATTAGTTATGGAAGCTGAGCGCAATTGGATAACATGACTTACTCGAGCTCTAAGATTATACGGTAGGATCTCAACCACATAAGTGACTTGAAGAGGGGACCATCCAATGTTAAATGCAAGGTTGTACAAAAATATCATAGCGAGGACGGATTTTGCAATAGCGGGGGAGCCGGTTCCACCACTGTCAACCTGCTTCTCGAAAGTTGCTTCAAGTGCCGTCCAGACTGGAAAATTCGTCAATATTAGCTCTTTTTAAAAAAATTTAATCATACCAATATAAATGATTAACATCCCAATCGTTGAAGTTAGGAACATAGTCCTGCGCTTAAACTTATTGACCAAAAGCGAACAGATAAGTGTAGTGACCAGATTCCAAATCGCGAGGATGCCATTGATCAGAGTTTGCGCATCTTGCGACTTATAGCCTATAGAATCCAGTACGAGAGTGAGATAGTAGGAGATAAGCCCGTTACCACTCCATTGCGAGAAGAACCCAACGGCCAGAATGATGAAGAACCGAAGCCGGTTTCCTTTAGTTTTAAAGAACGACATATATGTAACACTAGAATTCTCCATCTTTTCAAGTCGCAACGCTTCTCGAATTTCTTCTAGCTCGATGACAACAATCGGGTCGGTGGGATCTGCGTGGGCGTGATATCTAATTATGATGTCACGTGCTTCATCAAGGCGGTCTTTTGAGACGAGCCACCTAGGAGATTCCACAATCCAGAAGAAGCAGCAGATTTGGGTGATGCTAGCCAATGCTTGGATAGTGGAGGGGATTCGCCACGCCCAGTTGTTCATTATTCGGAAGGTGCCGTAGGTTGTCCAGGCCGCCACAATACTCCCAAGGTTCCAAAGGGCGTTGTAAATGCTGACCATTTGAGCCTAATACCATCAGCAGATTATCATAATTTGGAAGTGAGGAGTTTACCTTTTGGGTAGGGAACGCTAACTCCATGATTAAAATTGGAGCTGCTGTGATGTTGAACGCAAGCCCGATACCAATGATCCCACGGGCAGCAATGAACATTCCATCTACCTAGATTAGTCAAATTTTTGAGCTGGAAAATAATACTTACTATTTTGTGCCGCTCCTTGGAGTACTGTGCCAACCAAAATGATCGAAGCTCCCAATACTAAAGTCCACTTGCGCCCAAAATGATCGCACGCAAAAGCACAAAAGGGGAGAGCGGCCAATTGACCAACATTCTGAATCGCATTCAACCTTAATACATTAGCACAGTTGCTGCTCAAAGCAGTATAGTTGAACGCACAAGGCCAATGTGCTGGCTCCAGGATTGTGGAAAAATGCCTTCCATTCATCCAAGGACTGCAATCCATCTATGTCATTTTTAGTCTTCAAGTCTTTGAAGGATTAGACATACGTACTCATCATAGATCCATCATAACCAGTTGCATAACTCGATACCTGGGAGATAACTAAGATTAAATTGATGGTAATAACCCCTCTATCAGCGAACCAACCGGTCTTGCGACCCGCCAGCGCTGAATCCATCGTGACAGGAATATGGCTAGACATCTTCAACCAAATATCCTCTTAGTCAGGAATGAATATAGGAATGAGTTAACAATGATGAGAATTCGTACCGTATTGTATATTATCCATCTACTTAATCTAGTCATCGTTATCAGTGGGGCGAAGAGTCGCGTGAGATACAGGGATCGATCCAGTGTCTGTGTCCAAATTGGCTTTTGGGTGGATCTCCCCAATCTTCCATAGTTGGCGGAGCCAAGCTTTCATATCTGCGCCGACTTCGCCGGCATTACCTAGTTTGCCGAGACCCCCTTTTCAACCATTTTCAAGGGCTAGCGGGATCTAAGCGCGGGTTCCTCCCCACTTCCCCAGGACCTCGAAAGTGGGATAGGAGCTTATGTTCAACTTTCTTGTATGATCTAGATCCAGAGAACTGGTACTTGGTACCATCAGCCGTATGCTACTGCACTACGGATCTGCCTATGCACCTGACAGTTGCGGGGCCAAATTTTGATATGGAGAATTGGGGAGAATTCAGAGGTCGGGAAAAAAGAGCTCCTATCTTGTCGATATGATGTTCATTTCCGATGGTACTAGGTATAGTGCGTGCATGCGCACGAGTAAGTCATAGACTGGGGTGAGTTCTTCGGATATTATTAAGATATCATTGAGGGTTTTCGTTTTTTTTGCTACCAGTCTCCTTAATATCTTAATTTTGAAAGAGTGTCCTGGCATACCGCGACCTTCGACTATGCTTTATTTTTCGGTCCTCACGGCCCTGGTATCGGCTTTGGCCATCATATCGGCCATGGCGAAGACAAATCTATCAAAATGTACCAAAATCCATGCCTTCATATAGTCTTGATATTGACAAGATCACAGCTGCCCAAGACTACTTTGATAACTCAATGGCTCTCGGAGACTCCAGATATGATGCAAACTATGGATATTTGTGGTACTGGGATAACGGCCCTTGGTCTATCCGCTTCACGGCCTGGTATGTGCCTGGCTTGTTGTACCGAAACAAGGGGAATGACTTGGTGAACGCCGAAAAGGCGCTGAAGAAAATGTGAGTGACGATTTCAGGTAAGCTGAGTTGAAGCTGACAGGTTTAGCCTTGCTGTTCAGATGAACTACGATTATTCTTCACCTTGGTACGGCGATTACAAGCTTTCTCCTGACGGCATGTTTGCAGGCCAATTCATAAGAGTAGCTTCTGACAAAATCTAGAGCCAAATCCTACCACTGGTTCTGATGTTCTGTATCCCGAGGAAATCTACGTGGGAAAGCCATTCATTGATCTATTCCCTCTTGCTGACGTCTTTTAGGCGACCTATGATCCAAACTGGAGGGAATTTATTGGCTCAACCTTAGTTCAGATTGTGGCTGAGTTTGAGAACATGCTTGACCCTCAACTTGTCAAGGATATCGAAACTTCCTTGTTTTACGCTGCAGTATCACATATGAGAAGAAATGGCACTGCTCCTGACAACCTCATTCTCGGATATACGAACCCTCAATATATGGGAAATCTTCTTGTTGGTTGGATTGGCGAGCGTCTGAACAACCAGACTTTCATCAACTTTGCGAACACGAGGGGTGCAGAACTCTACGAACTTTTTACCGGCAATGGTAGCAACACCTTGGCCGAATATAATTGCCCTACGTATTATGGAGAAGACATCTTTGCACTCGCAGCTATTATAAAATACGGCGCCAAGCAATCTGTCCTGACTCAACACGCTCCGTTTATATTGACTGAAGTCTGGAAAGACATCGCTAATCACTACAATCCCTATCTTGGAAATGTTGCTGGGCCGTATGACAGAGCGTATGCCAGAGACATGCCTACCCATAGTGCCATTATCGGACAGTACTGGTGGGGAATGTTTGGCTACGACACCGCTCCTGTGCCTTGGAAAGGCAATGATGATTTCCGCTATGACCTCGCACAAGGTCCTTCTCTAGCCCTCTTGATGTCCACGGTTAGCAGCGTTATCTCTCCGGATACTAAAACCAAACTTTTGGTTCCGTTCGAAGGGGAGCGCTTCCTAAACAAGACCATCCGGGAGGATCTTGCCACGGACGTTCTCCGTCATGCTCAATCCTGGTTGAGTAAAGAGCTCATGATTGGAGGACAAACTCTGGCTGAAGATGTCAACCGTGGCAAACAATTCGTACCAGCTATCGTGCATTGGGCATCTGACAAAACCCACAAGCCGTTTCCGTACGGTGGCTGGTTCAGTCTTTACCCCACCGCCTCGACCATCATTTCTGAAGTCGGGCCCAGAACCCTCGCTATCAGCTATCCAAACATTACCCAGGATGGGACAGATTTATTCACTTACATGATTGGAGGTATTCCTCCTCAATGGTCGTTGAATGGAAATATCGTCAACGGTTTTACAGACTTGCCCTGCTTGAGTGTTAATGTGTCAGCACCAGGGCTTGAGATTCAACCTACCAACTACTGGAATAATGTTATCTATAACCATTATTACTATAATGTTACATATGTGGTTCCGGGGAACTTCATAGGTGTCCCAACCATGAGCTTTGAGTTGGAGTACACTTGCTAGGTGGGTAAGGAACGGACATCACCTTAGCAAGGATCAAGAAGACGCTGGGGCTGTATTCATCTTTAATATATGCTAGTAGTTAATTTAAATTTTGAGAATCACAGACGTATGCTCGTAATAGTGAATAAATTTTCGAGCTTCTTGTACGGATTCCTTAATTATCAAAAAGAATTGGTCATCGGCTTTACGTGGAAGCCTTCTTTCTCTGATATTTTTTGCTTGCAAAATATATAGAATAATGCACACTAATGATGTGTTCTCACATAGATCCACACTCATCGGAACAGGATTGGTAATAATGTTAACCATTGCAAGTGGAAGGGTTTTATAGGGCCCTGCTGTCCAATGGAAATGAAGCTTTCCGAGTCACACAGAGGTGGGTTTCTAAACAAACGTCAGCAGTAAAATCCCTTGAATTACCGATGACTCTTGCAGCTTGGGGGATCTTAGACAAACTTTAGTGTGGAGTTGGCGGTCTTGAATAGGGGGCTCTGGCATGGGCTAAGCGAGCCTCTTTCGGCGAAATCGGCGAAGCGGTGGTACTCCGGAGAGAAGCCCGCTGGGCCACTGACCATCAGGCAATAGCTTTCAACAATCTTGTAGTTGCGGCGAGATTATGAATTAGTAATATCGGCAATTTTAGACCCTTTCGTATTCTGCAGGCATGAATTCCTCGCGTCCGACATTTGACGGTGAGAAAAACCTCCCCCCCTCCTCTTAATGACCTCGAACTGGACACTGTAGTTCGAATGAAAAGCAATTGACGTTCTATTCACAATGGAATCTTGATGTTCCGTGGTTCACATTCTCTCGGATCTCTGAGAGAAGTGGTTTCTTCTAGGGCCAAATGAATTTCCGCCAATCGCTGAACTCTATTTCAGCAGGATATGGCTCGCTGAAAGCCGTGATTTCAGAACACTTTAGTTTCTGTGTGCCCGTTGGTATCCATTTAGGAACTTCTATCAAGTCCAACGAAAACTCAAATTCGGATTCAGACGTAGGAGAAAGCCTCCAAAAAATCGCAGAATACGTTGCTAGAAAATTCGACTTCAGCAGTGAAGAGTTGAGACGCGCAGTAGAAGGCTTCGTTCAACAAATGAGTAAGTATGCTCCTCTCTGAGTCAATCTCGCCAATTACTCAAGCATTCAGATGATGGGTTAAGGATGCATGGCTCAACTATGGAGCAGCTTCCGTCTTTTGTCACTAGAATCCCGACCGGCCTTGAAAAAGTGGGTGAGACTCTCAGGTCATAAATAGCAGAGCATTTTACTAAATAATGTAGGGGACATACTTGGCTGTCGATCTGGGTGGTACCAACATTCGTGTTTGCTCGGTCATTCTCCATGGTGATGGGTCACATGCCATAATACAAACCAAAGAAGCAATTCCAACCCACTTCATGATGTCTCATAGCTCGAAGGGCCTTTTCAACTTTGTGGCCAGAACAGTTGAAGCGTTTCTCAAGAAGAACTACCCAGGATCAGTGGGTATTGAAGCCAAAATATTGGTGGGATATGCTAGGAAATTCAATCTCGGATTTACTTTCAGCCATGCAGTACGCCAGCTGGATATCAATAGAGGTACGCTTATAAGGTGGAGCAAAGGATTTGACATCCCAGGAGTGGTCGGCCACGACGTGTGCGCTCTTCTTCAGATCGAATTAGATGAACTTCGACTCCCAGTCCGGGTGACGGCTCTCGTTAACGACACGGTGGGCACATTGATGGCCCGCGCATATGCCTCACCAAGCTCCGCACATACAATCATGGGTGCGGTTTTCGGAACTGGCTCGAATGGTGCTTATGTCGAGAAGATTTCCAGGATCTCGAAGTTGTCAAACTCAACAGAAAAAGGCACAAAGCGCACTGAATCAGACGCTTTAATGATCGTCAATACGGAATGGGGTAATTTTGACCAGAAACTCGAGTTTCTTCCCAATACCTCATACGATATAGCTATCGATTCTGGAAGTGTGAATCCCGGATTTGAGATGTTCGAGAAGAGAATCTCTGGTATGTACCTGGGTGAAATTCTCCGGTTAGTCATCGTGGATCTTGTCAATGACTTGCAAATTCCTCTCTTCTCGATTTCGAATGTTCCTAAGACTTCCAAAATATACACACAATGGGCCATAGACAGCGATTTCATGAGCATCCTCGAGAGTGACACCAGTGCGCAACGTGTGGAAAGCAGGTTAGAGATTGAGCAACGAATGGGGATCTTCAATGCCACTTACGAGGATGCTCAAGCGTTGAAGATTATTGCACACGCCATATGTAGAAGATCAGCAAGGCTCAGTGCTGTTGCCCTGGGAGCTGTTGTCCTTCAAACGGAGAGCCTAGAGAGTTGGAAGCAGGTGAAGGGGTCGAAGGTTGATATCGGAGTGGATGGCTCTCTGATCGAAATGTATCCTGGCTTCGTGGGAGAAATTAGAGGCGCTTTGAGAGAGATCCGGGAGATTGGAACTGAGGGAGAGAAACAGATAGATATTACAATCACAAAAGATGGAAGTGGCGTTGGTGCAGCGCTGACTGCGTCCGTTGCAGCTGCCGCTCTTGGTTGATGAGAGGCATAGGAAGTAGCAGTCTGAATAAATTGTAACTTATCAATCCGGTATCCTTTGGCTCAACAATCGCAAATTGAAGTAATAGTAATTCGGATTCGAATCGTACTTGTGATAACGCATTTCAGCGATAGGTGAAAGCTCCAGCGTGTAGTATCGCTAGAGCGCCAGCGTTATCGGGCCCCACTGCACTGTCTTATTATTTATAGGCCCGTGCAGCCCGGCAGCACGACAACACGACGTCCCCAATCGCTGCATGATCCAGTCATGCTTTTGTCTCCAGCCGTATATTGCTAGATCACACTCTCAATTGAGAGCGGTAATCGATAATGAGTGGGACTGTCCATAATGGAGGTCCCTCCGGAGGGCCTAAGCCTACCAAAGCGTGTGGTGAGTTTGTCTGTCTAGGCATGATTGCCGACCATGATTGGTACTGAATACGCTATAGTGAGTTGTCGAAGGCAAAAGGTTCGGCGCTAGATCGTTTGAAACCAATCTTGAGGTTCTGATAGATTTCAGATAAAATGCGAGGCCGAGCGAGGTGCTGCTTGCAGACGATGCCGCTTGAACAAGACCGAGTGCATCTTCAAGCCTCGAGCAAATGCACGTGACCAAATCAATACTGAGGTGGTCCTTTGCTGATCATGTTCAGGCCGCTGTCGTGGTAGAAATAGAGAATACTGCCTCAGACTTCTCAAACCAAACTCGTCGGTCGCTGTCTGAGGACGTTACAGCATCGGTATTGACTCGCCTGGAAATTATTGAATCAATGCTAGGTATTCAGCTCTCTGCCCAGGAGGAACCAAATCTTCTGGCCCGCCTTGATGAAGACGAAGAAGACCCGTCTCTAAGTGGTCTTTGGGAAGCAACTGCAAACCTGAGAAGGTTTACCAGCCCTAAAAATGCAAAGATATGGTCACGTTCTGTGGTCAAGCAGTTGTGGGTCTCGTAAGCTTCGCACCTTTCCCATTGATTCTACAGAATTTAAGATGCTCAGATTTTACTCCAACATGGAAGGCCTTCATTTCCAATCTGAAAGAGAAGCTTCGAAGAATCCTACGCCACTACTGCTCGCTGCTATCCTTTACGTCTCGGCGCTTCACCACACGTCCGTGGATTTAGCTGGTTCAGCACCCGAATACTTCCGGGCAACTTGTAGTGCCATTGCTGAGTTGTCTATTCCTTTATCTTTGAAGCGATCGGGAATTGTAACTCCAGTTGATCCAAGCAGAACTCCACCCACCGCTGAGCAAATTGGATACCAGAATGTACTGGGTCTTATCTTGGCTGGGCTGATCTCCGAGGCATTCATAGACCTTACTGGAATATGGATATCAATTGGTTATCGTCTAGTTCTGGATCATTGTCCTGTATGGATTGATGAATCATCAGGCAAATGGCGACAGCTCTTCTCAGGCCTTCAGGTATTTCCCCGTACCTACTGTTCAGTTTTTTCGTTGCTGAGTAAAGTCAGATTATCGATCTAGAACATTCCTCACTCCATTTATCCTGCCCATTAATACCAATCAAAGCACCTTTGCCATCACTGCGGCAGCTGCAGAGTTTCGCAGAGGATCCGTTCAATAGACTGACTGAGATGATGCATGTTGGCCTCAGCCATTTCACTGGTCGAGGGCTGCCCACTATTTGGTCCTTCATCTCTTCAAACGACCTGGAGGGGCGTACTCAAGTGGCATTTCCATTTACAGACACAGATGCGAAAGTAATAGGGGATTGGGCGAAACAGTTAGACGATTGGCTTGTGAGCTCCAATAGTCAGTCCTAACTATACCGAAGATCTCCAAATACTGATGATTTAAGGACCATCCAACTCGGAGACTGATCGCATTCAAATTATGAGACAGTACAGTCTACATAGATTATTTGTTCTGTCTATTTATCATCCCGCGCGTGGTTTCGACCTCTTCGCAAATAATGTAGCTTCCGTCGAGCGCCATGAGCTTTTACTTTCTGCTCGAGCAACTTTGAGGCTTTTGAAGGATGATAAAGGTATTTGGGCCAATTGGGATCTCGTGGTAAGCTCTACTGCCCTGGAACAATGCAAGAAAAACTGACAGGTAGTAGATCATCACGTGGGCTGCGATTCTTGTCCTTCAAGGAGTTGAAGGAGGTTTTGGAGAACCTAATGGTAAGAAGCCTGTCAACATCAAAACCAATCATAACTTATTGTGTCTACAGACCTACTCCTCGTTCAAGGACATCTGAACAAGCTTCAAAGGACGCATCGGCCAGCCCCAAGTCTTCATCACACTCTCGCAAATCGGCTCGAAACATGGCTTCAAAGTATGAATACTCCGCCATCGATAGACCCGGACGCTACTCCATTACAATCTGACCCCTCTTGGGCACTCTTTGACAAAAATAGTATGAGATTTGCTTCCGAACCATTCCTACAGCAGATGGACACACAAGGTCCCATGCAAAACGTACAAAACTCAGTCGGCACCTCACAAGCTAGTCAATCAACCCACGGAATTCAAGATCTTCAAGCGTTTGGAGATCAAGAAACTTGGGATGGCTACGAGAATCCTCCCGACACATGGCCTTCCAATCTCATGCGGTTTTTCGGGAATGCTGAATTCCTACCAGCTGGCTGAGACTGCGATAATGCTTTGCTGATAGCAACACCTGCGGAACCCTATATTTCACCTCCTGGGTTTTTTTACCGAACACTTTCATCATAACTTCACAAAGGACGCTGCCTCAAAAATTGATCCTCCACAGAAAATACCCCTTCGACACGAGGAATTTATTTCGATACATAATATTACACGGGAATTATTCTAGAACCCATTCTATCGAACGAAAGCTCTTCTGGAACAACGCCAGGTGATACGGCGCCTAGAAATCCAGGTATTCGAGATGCCATACTATCCGGAGTAAGCTCCGGTGTCACAGCCCTGGAAACAGGTCGAACCGGTGGAACTAGTTCACACGTCTGAACTATCGCGGCCAGCTCGTTTCTGAACACCTCATCCTGCTCTTTAATCTCGGCTTCCAGACCTGCCCCACCCACATTCTCTTCGGTGACAGGGGAACCCATTTGCACAGAAATTGGGATGGCTTGAGTGAAGCCGAGCCGACTTGCGACGTCTTCAATGCTTTTAAAATACTACTTTCAATCAGCCAACACTATGTTATACGAGAAAGGTATTGAGCCTACCTTTACCGTCTTCACTTGCAATTCCAATGTAGCATCCTCATCACATATCACCATCGAGTGTGGGTGCATTTGCAACGCTGACAATGTCCACATGTGGTTCACTCCTCCCTCAATACACTTCTGCAACGCAAGAGACTTGTGGGCACCCGTTACAATAATTATCACCTCACGGGCCTATTTGAACCACCATCAGCTATGTTTTTAAAGGGACTTTTCTCACTCGCTGGTTAGGAAAGCATTTGCACATCCACTTACCTCGAGAATAGTCTGTACTCCTACAGTCAGCGCCATCTTCGGCACCATCTCCAGATCGCCACCGAAGAATCTTGAGTTCGCAATAATAGTATCATAAGCCAGAGTTTTGACTCTTGTTCGACTCAACAGACTTGAACCCGGCTCGTTGAATGCAATGTGGCCATCAGCACCAATGCCCCCAAGAAACAAATCGATGCCTCCAACGGCGCGGATCTTCTCCTCGTATGACACGCTTTCAGCCTCGAGATCTGGCGCATTCCCATTGAGGATGTTGATCTGAGATGGAGGAATATTAACGTGCGAGAAAAAGTTCTGGAACATAAATGAATGATAGCTTTCTGGATGTTCACGTGGAAGATTGATGTATTCATCCTATGGCATATCAACTGACATGCTCATCCAGTTGAGCTTGCGATAGGGACAAACCATATTGAATGTTATCACATTTCTAAAAGAGATGTCGCCGGCAAGATGTTTCTTGACCAAGGCCTTGTATACGGGCAATGGACTGCTTCCAGTGGGCAGTCCGAGGACGAAAGGTCTCGATTCTGTAGGTGCAAATGTGTTTATTCGATCTTGAGATTTTAGAGCGTGTCATAAAAGCGAGGAGGCAAGCCATACCTATGATATATTGGGCAACATACTCTGAGGCGGCCAGCACCTCATCACGAATAATAAGTCTCATCTCTAAAGTGAGTCGTCTTTTCACGATCTTCTTCAATAGCGGGCCTAATGGAATATTTTTTGACAAGTCACGTGGCTAATAAAAATAAGGGTTGAAGCAGAGGAGGCGAATCGAATCAAAGGAACTTTGTAGTGATATGCTATCTACTCCAAGTAGCTTTCTAGTATCCTCTAAGTTGTTCTTTGCACATATCGCACCACGTTTATCGGTACTCGATCCTACCTACTAGAGCTTCCCGGCGTATACGGCGAAATCGGTGAAGTCGGTCAACCCCACTTCTGGGATGCGGTGAAGCTCAAGTGGGACCCAACCATAATGACTTGACGATTAAAACGGCCGATATTAGTTGGGATGGAGTAGCTTGATGAGCTCTGGGGAGTGGATCGCCACGTGGAGGGAATGCTTGACCTTCGCAGTTGCAGCTTTTACACTGTCACTAGGTACGATGAGCGTAGTTGGCGACGGTCGCTCATAATTCCTCAATCAATCCATTCCCCTCGATCAGCACCATGTCTTCCGGATCTTTTCCACCCAGCAAGCCAGACTGGTGCAACCTGTCTGTCATACACCGCAATACTCTACTGCCACGCTCTTCATTCTTTAATTATACCAATTCCGAAGATGCCCTATCATACGATCACTCCAAAGCCCAGGCTCTATGCCTGAATGGGAACTGGAAGTTTCACCATGCGAATTCTCCTTTCAAAGCGCCAGCCGACTTCTTCCAAACCGAATTTGATACATCACAATGGAACGAGATTGCCGTACCTTTGATGTGGCAGCTTGAGGGATATGGGAACCCTTGTTACACAAATGTGCAATATCCTTTTTCGGTTGATCCGCCCAATGGTATAGAATCGCCTAAGCCGGACTGAAAGATTGGTTGCTGATTACAAAAAGTACCGTTCATTGACAACCAGACTGGAAGTTACGTCGTTAAGTTCTCAGTCCCAGACTCGTTTTCTAAAGACCAACTTCGATTGCGGTTTGAGGGTGTTGATTCATCCTTCCATGTATGGTTGAATGGCAAAGAGATTGGATACTCCCAGGGAGCAAGGAACCCGTCCGAGTTTGATATCACCGATCATGTGAAAGAAGGAGAGAACACTCTTGCTGTTAGGGTCTATCAATGGTCAGATGGAAGTTACATTGAAGATCAAGGTGCGATTTCCCTATCGTCTTCTAATTTGAAAAAGCTGATATATCCGTGCTTCAAACAGATCAGTGGTGGCTTTCAGGAATATTCAGAGATGTCTTTCTCTTAGCATTTCCCAAAAACCACATCAAAGATTATCAGATCCAGACCTTACTTGATGAGGAATATAAAGATGCAACATTTTCAATTGATTTGGAAGTCGATGGCGCTGCTGAGGTCAGTCTGAAACTGTTCGACGCCGATAAAATTACCGTCATTGTTCAGGATGAGATCTCGGTACCCGGAACGGGCTCCTTCTCGCTGAATATTCCCAATCCGAGAAAGTGGACGGCTGAGGATCCATATCTGTACAACCTCGTTCTTCAGTCTGGGAGCCAGGTACTTGCCCAGCGAGTTGGATTCCGAAAAGTGGAGCTCAAGGATGGTTTGATTATGGTCAATGGTAAAAGGATTGTCTTCCGAGGTGTAAACCGTCATGAGCATCACCCCACTAAAGGTCGTGCTGTCGGATTAGAGCTCTTGCGACATGATCTTCTGCTCATGAAGCGATCAAACATTAATGCATTACGCACTTCACATCAACCTAATGACTATCGTCTTTATGATCTCGCAGATGAGATTGGACTCTGGCTCATTGATGAAGCGGATCTGGAGTGCCACGGTTTCGATTCAATTCACGAGGTTGCACTATCCGAAGAAGAACAGAAAAAGTCGTTTGAGGAAAAGAAAACTATCACTTATGGCCGGGCCGGGAAGTGGCTTTCTGACAATCCCGACTGGGAGGAAGCATATCTCGACCGAGCTAAGCAACTTGTTCATCGAGACAAAAATCACTCAAGCGTAATCATTTGGTCACTTGGAAATGAGGCGTTTTATGGGCGGAACTTCAAGGCCATGTACCACTGGATCAAGAAAACCGATCCTACCCGGCTAGTGCATTATGAAGGAGATGTTCAAGCAGAGACAACAGACTGCTATTCTCTGATGTATCCTAAAATTTCGGAAATTGTTTCCTTCGCTGAAAAATGGGAAGGCAAAAAGCCTTTGATTCTCTGCGAGTTCGCTCATGCTATGGGGAATGGCCCCGGTTCTTTCAAAGAATACCTCGATGAGTTTTACAAACACCCATGTCTGCAGGGAGGTTTCGTTTGGGAATGGTCGAATCATGGGCTCTTGACCAAGAATAATGATGGGGAGGAGTACTATGGTTATGGTGGTGATTTCGGGGAGGAGGTTCATGATTGTAATTTTGTTATGGATGGACTTGTGACTTCGGATCATGAGTCTGGTCCGGGATTGCTTGAGTATAAGAAAGCAATTGAGCCTGTGCAACTGGTTCAGGGGTCTGAGACGGAAATCATCATCATCAACAGGTACGACTTCATCTCGTTAGACCACTTGAAGTGCACATACTCCGTGATTGGGGATGGTTTTGTGAGGAAAGGTGGGGAAATTGCCATTCCTTCAACAGCTGCAGGAGAAAAAGCAAAGCTACAGATCCCAAAGCTCTCTCTACCAGGGACCCAAACTGAGGCGTTTCTTCAACTGGACTTTACATTGAAAGAGTCAACAACCTGGGCAGAGGCAGGCCACAACATTACGACCATCCAGGTCCACATCCAGTCCCCGGTCTCAGCCAAAGAAGAACTCTCATTACAATCATCTTCGCCTATCCATATCACCGAGCTTCCAGAATTCATCATCAGCATCCAATCATCCTCTTCCTCATGGAAATTCGACTGCGTTCTCGGCCGTCTCACATCCTGGACTCAAAACAACATCGAGCTTCTTCACTCAGGCCCACAATTAGATTTCAATCGCGCCCACACCGACAATGATTGCCACATCGGCGAGGAATGGAAATCAAAATTCCTCCACCTCATGAAGTCTCACACCCGCTCCGTAACCTGGTCTTCCACAAACGGAACCGCAATCATAACCTGCAAGCAACGGATCGCGCCTCCGGTCCTCGAATGGTCTGTTGATGTTGGATTTATATACACTTTCAGTGACAATAGAGTCAAGATTGACGTCAACGGAATACCGCAAGGGTTGAATCTACCACAAGCTTTTCCACGTATAGGGTTGGTATTGGCATTGGACCCAAGCTTCGAGCAAGTTACCTGGTTCGGCCGCGGCCCAGGAGAATCATATAAAGACAAGAAACTCTCCCAGCAATTCGGGACTTACAACCTATCTATTGACGAACTATGGACAGACTACGAATTCCCCCAAGAAAACGGTAACCACACCGATACACGGTGGGTAAAATTCATGCACGGTTCAAGTGGTGGTGGGTTGAGGGCAAGGGTTGTGGGGGAGAAGGCGGGGTTTGATTTCGCAGCTAGTCATTATTATGTGAAGGATATTGAGAGGGCGAAGCATCCGTTTGAGTTGAGGAAAAGTAGGGTGGAGGAGGTGGTGGTGAGGCTAGATGTGGATCATCATGGGTTGGGGAGTGCGAGTTGTGGGCCGGAGGTTTTGGAACAGTATGCTCTTAAGAGCAAGCCATTTGAGTTTTCGCTGTTTTTGGATTATGTCTGATGGGGAAACGTGGGAAAGATTGTGTGCGGTGAACAAGCGATACTTCCGCGTTCCCCTAGCGTTGATGGCCTGACACAGAGATATATTCAACTGCAAGGAACAGTCTATCAATTTCACGAAAATGTGTAGATTTTGATGAAAAAAATTATGAAGTGTATGGGTGAACCTGGTCTCCTCAGCATCACGGGCACATTCTTTGTTGGCAATGGCAAGATTCTTCTTTCGGGTCTGCCAGCTCACTCTCGAGATGAGCTTTGCAGAGATTTTCCAGTTCTTGCAATACTTCGTACAATTAAGCCCTAATAAATGCCGTGCTCCTAAAATTGCCAGGACACGGCATGGCGGCCCCATATATTTAAGGCAAACGATTCATGACGGTTCTGTCGCCACCGCCTCAGCCCTATTATTGTTTGCCTTGCTTATTAGCCTTGCTGCGGCATGACTCAGTGTTGTGGCCTGCCCAGCTGATTTGACCTTGGACATTGTGACCGAATTTGAGGCGTCCCGAAATTAGTTCTAACGCCCCCCCATTATAGATCCCAAGGTAATCGGTCGACTTCCTCCCACCTCCCACCTCATCTTGCCTTGGCCGTTGTCTTGCATCTCATTTTATGCAAGAAAACCCAACGAGGCTGACGATTTGAATACCCGCCGGCCCAAGCTTCGCCCCCACGTGCCCAATCAGCGATAAGAGCTGCCTGGTACAACGCAGCTCCGCAGGTCTCCATAGCCCGCACTGCATTTTGTCACACCGAAAATCTTGGATTGTGGCCCTTTTTAAAATCTCTCGCCATCTGCCTCTTCTTCTCTCCTTCGCACTGTCTCACCGTCTCTCATCGTCTCTCATGTGAGGCAGATACACGAGGTAAGTACTGCTGACCGTCGCTCTCCCCTCAACAACACAAGGTCTGGTGATCCGTAGCTATTTGCGTTGCACTATATTGAGCGCAAATTACACAAACAGTTTCATTTACCGCAGACCGGGTCTTCATGCTGTGTTGTTGGAATGTCAAGCTAATAGGCTATTTCCAAGTTGATCAACGAGAATAATACCTCACGAGAATCACAGACGAGGCAGCCTTCTTGTACACGCTTGCCTATGCGGTAACCTGCGACTTCCCGTCTGCGAATACTTTCATCGTTTGCCCTCGTCACCAGATACATCACAATGGATACCCCAACGACCAGCAAAAGCGATCAGACTGTGGAGAGGGATGAGTTAGCTCCTGCGGCTGGAGACGGAAGTTCCAGCACGCAGGTTGAGAGGAAACCAAGTCAACCGGCTGAGAAGAGTCAGAATACCAAAGCTAAGAAGCCTAAATCGAAGGAGAAGGCTGGCAAGTCTAAATCAAAGAAGGCCAAGGAGGTAGTCTCAAGTGAGAGTGAGGACTCTGATAGCTCAAGTGATTCGGATTCGGATGATGACGATTCTTCTTTGAGTGATTCTGAAGGAGACTCAGAGACGGAGACGGAGAAAGAGAAGAGAAAGCGGAAAGCAAAGAAGAAGGCCAAGCAAAAGGCGAAAGACAAGCGGAAGGCCAAGTCGAAGAGGAAGGCAAGAAAGGAGGTGAGTAATACATCTCGACAGCCTGATACTAGGTCTAACAGTCTTCAGGTGTCTTCAGATTCCGATTCTGATAGCGATTCAGACTCGGAGGTAGAGACTTTATCCGAGGGCGAAGATGCGGACGAAATCGATACGAATGCGGACTTCCAACAACAACTCTTGATGCAACAGATGCAACAGTTGCAAGCACAAGCTAGTCTGCCGGTAAATTCCTGGGGAGGTCTTCCGCCTTCTGGCGGGCATCGCCGTAATCAGTTGGGTGGTGGCAGAGGTGGCAGACTACAAGCAAATCGCAATGCCAGACAGCTCGCGGCATTAGGTCTTGACCCCCTTAGTCAGAAGAAGTTGAAGAAGGAGAAAAGGGCCAAGAAGAAGCGTGGGAGCAAGCTTGAGTTCAAGCGGGTTGATCAATTGTGGGACAGCACGATTCACAATTACAAGCTCACGGACACGGCTGAGGATGAGGAGAGCTCCGAATATGACCAATATTTGTTCAATGTTCGGAGGACTTTTGATTGGGAGGGCAAATACAAGGTATGTATGGCGTGTAATTTTTGGAGACTTTTGCTGATTCTTGTAGACCACGGTTGTTGATATTAAGAGTAAATTGCTCAAGGAAGCCTTGAACGAGGTCATGGATGGTGTCAAGGGCGTTAGCTTGGTCGAGGAAACCCCAACCGTTGACCCCAACTTACTCTTCCTCTATCTTGAAGATCTTCGAGGTTCCTGCAAAGAATTGAAGAATAAGAAGGTTACGGTCAAGAAGGGCAAAAAGAAGGCGATCAAGAGGAACGAGACCAAACGAAAGCACCTCAAGGTTCTGTTGAAGTATTTGGATAAGGATTATTCTTCTACCAAAAAGACTCTTTATCCAATGCTTGAGTCTGGCATCATCACGTTCGATCTTCTTTGGGCTCTCTACAAACCCAATACTCTCGCATACACAACTACCTACGGATCTGTTGACGAACCACGAGCATTCAAGATTGAGTTGGCTGAGAAAGAGTTCAGCTTCCTCAAGGGAGAGTGGTACAACATTGAGGGTAGATACTTGGAATATGATGGCAAGACGTGGGGCATGGGTAAGTTAATACTAATTCTTGCTTGGGTATTACTAACATCATCCAGGGACCATGGACTGCGATGTACCAGCATTCAAGGGAGCAAGAAAGATCACGAGCCTCAACTGCTATCCTCTGAAGTACCACAAGAACGAGGCAAAACTTCGAGCTGACCTGATCGAGAGAGGCAAGAAGTTCGTATCATTACAAGGCGTCAATTACCGCAGTCATGAGGGTTTGGCTTACGTCAAGAAACGCAAGCAAATCATCAAAGTCAATATCAGCGGAAGAATCATGGTTGATCCAGCTATTCATCGTCGGATATTGCCGAACTACAATGTTAGCACGGTGAAGCCAAAGGATCCAGATTTGCTGGACTCTGATTCTGATGATTCAGACGATGAAGGATGCGGCTGTGGTGATGATAGTTCGGACGAGGATCAAAACCGTCATCTTCAAGAGCGAGAGAAGAAAGATGAAAATGACGACGATGAGCCTAAGATGAAGATGAAGGTCGTTTTGGATGAGAAGGATGAACCTCGTATCGTCGAAGTCCCGGTCGATGCTGATGGGCAAGAGATTGTCGTCGAGAAACTCGAGGAAGTCCCCAGCAAGATGGTGAAGAAGGACGACGAGGCTGTTGCAGTGGAAGATGATAAGAAGGCACTTCCCGTCTTTACAGATGAAGAGTACCTAATTGCTTCTCCTGTTGTCCTTGGATTCGCATTTGCTGAGAAGCTTTGGCTTGAGTTTACGGTTTCTGGAGTGAAGGATATTGTGTGGAACGAGGGAGCTTACGATTCTTTGGTTCTCGAGGATAATACCAAGGCTATTGTCAAAGCTCTCGTAGAATCCCACAAATACCACCCAGCAGAGAGTATCGACGATGTCATTCAAGGCAAAGGAAAGGGTCTTGTTGCTGTTCTTCACGGTCCGCCAGGAACTGGTAAGACTCTTACCGCTGAGGGTATCTCGGAGCTCCTCAAATGCCCACTTTACATGGTTAGCGCTGGTGAGCTTGGTACTGACCCCCGTACACTTGAGGGCGAGCTCCAAAAGATTCTCGATATCGCACATGCATGGGGTGCTGTCCTACTTCTCGATGAAGCCGATGTCTTCCTTGAGAAGCGAACCATTCAAGACATCCACCGCAATGCGCTCGTATCGATATTTTTACGTTTGCTTGAGTATTTCCAAGGTATCCTGTTCTTGACGACTAATCGCGTGGAGACTTTCGATGATGCCTTCCAATCACGAATACATATTGCACTTCGATATGGAGAGTTGAGCTTGAAGGCGAAGAAGAGTGTTTTCAAGATGTTCATTGAGAGAGTCCGAGTCCTTGAGGGTATTGCAACGATGCCTTTCAAGGAGGAAGATTACAATAATCTTGCGAAGAACAACTTGAATGGTCGCCAGGTATGTTCATTTTCCCTCTTTTGCAATGACTATGTGCTAATGACTCTCAGATCAAAAACACAATTCGCACCGCACAAGCTCTCGCCGTCAACAACAAGGAACCTCTCAGCATGGAGCACATCAAACGCGTACTCGATGTTTCTAACGCCTTTGATCGCGACTTGAAAGGTGGACCAGGTTTTGAGGATGCTATGCGTGGCTACTTCTAATCTCTTTCTCTCAATCAGCGTTGTATCCTTAGTCAATGTTTTCTTCCTTCTTCGGGAGAGAACTTAACGGTCTGTTGGATGAAAATCATTGGGAGCATTTCCTTGGCTGGTATTGGGATGAGAACATGAATATATGATAGGATTAGGAGCTTTCACTTCATGACGTTGTATTCACGGTGCAATGACTTGCTTGAGCGATTGATAGCAAATCAAGCGAATAAATACTCTATTCTTGAATGGTAAATCCTGCAATATTTTTGTGAATCCTTTTCCATGAGATATATTCCAGAGATTTCAATGACTACCTCACCGCTCAAACTCTCAAACTTAATATCGAGACCCAAAGGCAAGGGGCTCATACCACGTGATCCTCGAGAGCGTTGTCCTTTTCATTGGCTAAAAATTTGTCGGTCATTCGGGAATGAATTTTGAGTTTGAGCTAACAACAGCTCCACAACTTCTTCGTCCATCTACCCGACAAATCTTGAAATTCTCATCCCTACAACCTTCTCTCTATACAATCAAGTCAATCTTTCATCATGTTCGCTGCACGAAGAGCACTGACGGGCGCTGCCCAAAAGCGAGCCTTCTCGGCTTCAGCTCGTGACGTGAGTCCTCATCCTCGGAGACACCCCCGAGAAGCTCCTACGCTCGAGCTCAATTGACCTCCTTCACAGCTCTCAAAAGTCACAGTACTCGGTGCTGCAGGTGGAATCGGACAACCTCTCTCCCTCCTCCTCAAGCTGAACCCTCGCGTCACTGATCTCGCTCTGTATGATATTCGATTGGCACCCGGTTCGTCTCATCTCTCACACCACTGTTTCCCTCACTTCATCATGGTTCCTAACTAGAATTGAATCACAGGTGTCGCCGCAGACATTAGCCACATCAACACCAAATCCAAAGTCACCGGCTACGACCCAACACCCAGCGGTCTCGCCAGCGCACTCAAAGGCGCTGAAATCGTGCTTATTCCCGCTGGTGTCCCTCGCAAACCCGGTATGACCCGCGACGACCTCTTCAACACCAACGCCTCCATTGTCCGCGATCTCGCCAAAGCCGCCGCTGAATCCGCTCCCGATGCAAACATCCTCGTTATTTCGAACCCGGTCAACAGCACTGTGCCAATCGTTGCAGAGATCTTCAAGAAGGCAGGCGTTTATAACCCGAAGAGATTGTTCGGTGTTACGACATTGGATGTCGTGAGAGCTAGTCGATTTGTGTCGGAGTTGAAGGGGACCGATCCCGTAGATGAGAATATTGTTGTTGTAGGCGGCCACTCTGGCGTCACCATCGTACCATTGTTCTCTCAATCCTCGCATCCCGATCTCGTAGGCAAGGAGGATCTCCTCAAACGCGTCCAATTCGGAGGTGATGAGGTAGTGGCCGCGAAGGATGGAGCTGGATCCGCGACATTGTCGATGGCGATGGCAGGCGCGCGGTTCGCGGAGAGCTTGTTGAAGGCTGCACAGGGACAGAAGGGTGTTGTTGAGCCCACTTTTGTGGATAGTCCGTTGTATAAGGACCAGGGAGTGGATTTCTTTGCTAGTAAGGTGGAGTTGGGTCCTAATGGTGTGGAGAAGATTCATGATGTTGGGAAGATTACTTCTACGGAGCAGGGGCTTCTGGATGCTTGCTTGGCGGACTTGAAGAAGGCAAGTTCCCCTTTCCCCTACTATACATGCCCTAGTTATCCCATCCCAAGCCCAACATTCAATGAACATGAACTAACTGGATGAAACAGAACATCGAGAAAGGCGTCAAATTCGTAGCCGAGAACCCAGGAAAATAAACGCACTCACACCACACACACACACACATAGCGGAGATAGAAGTAGTGGACGTTGTAGAAATGGAAGGGTTAGCAAGGCACACATCGGAGACTATTGGCTGGTAATTGGCGCATAGATTTCGATATTTGTTTGTATCAAAACCAACAAGATTCTTCCCATTCTAGCATGCTATGGCTCCTGTTTCCTTTTGTATGTGATTTGGATGCTTATGTGCTCGACGGTTGGGTAAGGGTAAGAACGTGAAGTAAGGTGGAGCATGATTTCTTTCCATTATACCGATTCCTCATTTTTCTCCCCCCGTAGATCACTGATTCACTTCACTTAATAATGCCTACGAATTACACTAGACAGACAGCGCTACCAGCAAATGGTCTCCTCCCCGGCTTCTTGTAAATTGCAATTCCACCCTTCCCTCCCCACCAACCTCCACACTCCTCTATAGCTACATCTCATTATTATCTTAGTATCATCATTACGGCTTGATTTATATACGAGCGATAGGCAGCTCAGAGCACGCCCGTATTTTAACTTTCTATTGCTCTTACACTCTGCTAAAGTACCTATGAAGAGATTACCTTTTCTTTACATCGCCCGCGAGAGGTAGAGGAGGGTGCTTTGGGGGGAGGGAGCTGGGCTTGTGATAGGTATCCTGATGCATTAATTAGGGAACTCGAGCAAATTACCTATGTCTTGAGAATAAGTGAGGCAGGGCTGCTAATGCGAGTTAGGTAGGTAGCTATGGTGAGAAAATGTGGTTTGTGGTAATTAAGAAATATAGGATTCATAAGGTAGGTAGTCTTGAGCATAAAGGAAGAGTAACCCGTCTCATCAAGCGTGTTAATGCTTTGAATGCACGCTGATTTTTGCATGCTAGAGTTCCAAGCATTTGCAGATTCAAAGACTTCTTTTTCCGTCAATACAAAAAGAACGGTCAGTATATCCTCCTCTTTCACAACAAAAATCACTTATTAGTTGTATTCAAACTTCTCCCCAACCAACCTCTCACTCAACTCCCAAAGGCCCTCTTCCTTCTCCTCTCCAACCGTATGCTCCCTCATCTTCCCCGTATAAACAGCGCATTTATCCAAGAACGCGCCTGAATTCGCTATTCGTTTCAAAAATTAGCTCTTCGCGAACAACAATATGACATTCGAGATAACGTACATTGAAGACGCGGCTCTAGGGCCGCGAAGCAAGACGTCGCGCTGCCTACTGCTAAAGGTATAGGTGATATCTCCACCGGTATAGTGTCTCCTGACACCTAGCGTTAGTTGAGAATATGGATTTCACGGCTAGGAGGCAGTGAAACGGACCATTCAACCCCTCCATGGTAACTTTAAACCCTTCTTGGAATTGCTCTTGCGTGACATTATCTTGGAGTTTGGTTTCCAGTACCACTGATTCAAAGCATAAGTTTATATTACATCCATATTGGATGCGCAGGGGTGGGTCCTACTTACATCCAGGATTGAGCGAGAATGCCAGGACCCCCTTTTCACCCAGCTTTCTAGCGAGAGCGGATGCGAATAGGATATTAGCGGTTTTAGACTGCGAGTAGGCGAGCCAGGAGTTGTATTCCGCTCCTTTCTATTCAAAACATTAATCATCCAGGTACGAAATTTGGGGAAGAGATCAAGGGGGAGTCGAAGAGACCTTAAAATTCCAGTCCTCAAATCGGACGCCTGCAGCCAAATGGCCCCAACTTGAAACATTCACTATTCTGGCTCCTGAGCCAGCAGCTATTATTTTAGGCATGAGGAGATTGGTGAGGAGAAAGTGGCCGAGATGATTGACGGCGAATTGCATCTCGATGCCTTCTTTGCTGGGAGTGTAGTTCTTGATTGCCATGACTTGGTATTTTGTCAGTAGGAATAAAATTTGATAGCAAATGAGACGGGATGGACGAACCTCCAGCGTTGTTGATCAAAATATCTAATTTCTCAACACTGGCATTGAAATCCCTAGCAGCATCGCGCACAGAAACCTGACTACTCAAATCCAGCTCGAGGAAGTTCACCGCAACTTGTGGGTGATTTTTCGTTATCGTGTCTAGGACTGGCTGGACCTTGCTCTTTGTGCGTCCGGCCAGAACGATCAGCTTTGGACTTCCGGATGCGAGGTCGATGGCTGTTTGAGCGCCGATGCCGTTTTCGCTAGCTCCTGTAATCAGAACTACATCCCAGATCGGTATTAGAAGTGTTTCTTATTAATACTGAGGTCTGAAGGGCGTACTTGTTTTGCCAGCAAGGCTATCAGGAAATGCGGCTACAACTTCGGCACCGGTTGTGCTTAGATTGAAAGAGGACATCTTTAATGACGAGACGGAGGATAGTGAACTAATGACAAGACAAGGAGTCGTGAAATCTTGGAAGTGATACCTCGACAAGGTAAATGTTTCTTGAGAATGGTCTAGGAGTAAAGAGGATCGTGTTCAAGAAAAGAAGATGTGCAGACTGAGTTGACCGAGAAACACGAGCCTTATTTATTGCTCTGAAAGAGTTTCCTTCGCCGTAGTCAAGCTCTCGGGACTTACTCTAATGGACCAGAGGAGATCCGTCAGCGTCAAGATATAAGACGCTCAAGGATGAAACCTCCGAGGTGGAGAGCGGGTTGTCAATGACTAGCATATAATTATTTACGTACTCGCGGCAGAAGGAACACTGAACTTGAGATTTTCTATGAAAGGAAAGCTATAAACACAAGAAAGTAAGGGTTAGAAGAGAATTAGGAAGTTCATTGTAAATATGTAAGAAAGATGTCCCAAAATGGCATAAATACTACTTCATTTCAAACCAAAATAGACTCAACTTGACGGAATTTAAGATTCAAAACCAGCAAAATGAGAGAAGCCAACTTGCTATGGGTCAGCAATAATATATGTCTTGGACCTGAGTAGGTCCGCAAAGCCACGGCAATTACTAGATCGAGCTATCACCGAAGATTATTCCAGCCTAATCCGTTCGGCACTTACTCAATTAGGTTATCGCCATATAGGAATCTGACATGAATCATCGTCACTATTCCTTCCTGCTCCGAATTTGCATGTATTTTGCAAATTATTAGTGAAAAAGAAGCAATGTTTACCACATATCGCCCTAACAAAGAGCGGCAACTCATAACATTGCGCCAGAGTGACTACAAGACGCACTTGGCATGCAACGCCTGTAGAACCAAGAAGGTATGGTAGGAAGGAATTTATAAGGACGCTTTGCTGACGATGCACTAGATCAAATGCAGTGGAGAAAGGGAAGGGTGCGATAGATGCAAATCCAGAAATCTGTCGTGCGACTACCACATCGCTGCACGGGTTCGGAAACGAAAGCGGAGCAAGGGACTCGAAAATGCGGGGACGGCTATCATCCCGGATATCGATTCTTCGGATCTAAATGTTAGAATTGCTGTTGCTCAGGCGAGCAATGTGGAGACTTCCACACATGTGTTGCCAGTCGACCAATGTTCAGGTGAAGGTCCCTCGGTCATACAAGGCCCGGCCTTTTCTTCATTTAGCGACGCTGCCCATACTTTCATGAATCACCCTGATCATGAAGACATCTTCGAGTCTCAGCTGCTGGAAGTCCCCGACTTATGGAGTGGACTGCCCAACTTCTGGCCTTCAGACTTGGCCACAAATTTTCCGGACGTTCACCCTTCCTCCGAGAAAAACGTAACTAGCAATTGTTCGTAACCCCACCCCCCTCCTCTCATCTCCTCCGCTGTTAAACTCACCAATAGCATCGCAAGTACCCTCAGACCCTCGCCTCTCTCCCTGCGAATCCCAATGCCACCTCACTGCTCTCTCCCTCCTCGAACGTGTCTCCATCCAAGAGACATGGACCTCAACCCCTCACCTCACCATCACCACCGTCCCCAGCATTCTAAAACACGCCAAATCCACCCTCTCGCACTTACCCACCCTCCTCTCCTGCCATCCCTGCCTCCGTACCTCCTCCTTCATCACCCTCCTCATCCTGATAGCCCAAAAACTCATTTCCTCCTACGAAGACACGATCCTTATTCTAGGGAAGCAACACCAGAAACTCAAACTTTGCTCTCTGACCCCAGAGGTTAGGCACCAACGATATGAAGCTATCGTGGGACAGGAAGATGAGTGCCGACGGATTCTGGTTCGCGATTATCAAGTTGATGTGGAAGAGGAGCCGTGTATGTATGGTGGGTTGGTGACGCTTCAGCTTGCGAGGTTTGAGCGGTTTGTTGTGAGGTTAGAGAAGGCGACGAGGGAGGGGGGCTGGGAGGGTCTTGTTATGATGGTGGAGAAGGCGAAGGAGAGAATTGTGGCTCAGCAGATGATTTGTGGGCGGTCGGACTGTTGAAGGTCCTTTGGGGTGTGTTCTGTGAGCAATGGATCTCTCTTCGGATATGGTTCCAGCCATTACACGTCTAGTGCATTGTGCATGCCTTTTGACTACTGGGGAAGCTTGACTTCTTAGGTGACCGATCCTATGCAACGAAAGAATTGTAGACAGTCCAATCTTGCGAGCATCTGATTTTATGGCGACCCGGGTATGTTTCACTGTCAACCCCACATAATTCGTCATGTGAAGGACAGCCTTCTCTCCCTCGTGGAAATCTTTCCGGATATGCTTCGAGAGAAGATGAATCTCTTGATCTGACCATCGGTCCGGCCATCGATCTGGTCATCAGTCTGTGGGTAATAAACACGTTTTTGGCGTCAATTTAACTTCCAATGTCGGCGAGAGCTAATACCAGAAATTTAAAACCAAAAAACATCGAAATTTATAAGGAAGTTTCCTTCTCAACAAGGAAAGATGTAGCGTGCTATTTTAGGCTGGCCGTATTTAGCGTAGCCTATGATTTCCCCTAATCCTGTCAACCACACACGATGTCACGCCAGCCAATGGCAATCAAATAGTGTAGAAGTTTCTCTATTGAGGTCTATCTTCTGTTCTTCTCTATCTGCATTTTTGCGAAGAAGGAAAGGAAACGCGAAAACGCCATACCAAACAAAGGAAAGAATGCCATTCCCTTTTATTATCGTCTATTTTTTCCTCCACACTATCCCAATCATAATCACGATCAGGACCCATTTTACAAAGTCTAATCGTCTTCATCCGAGAAGACCCTAAGAAACAGTTAGCACTGCTTCATATATTGAAATGACATGTTGTCCAGGGATTATGACTTACTCCTCTCCACGCTTTCGGCGAGCCATGCGGTCCTTCTTCTTCTTTCGAAGTTCCGCGGAGGTCAGCTTCTTTGCTTTCTTCGTCGATACAATTTTATTCCCCATGGCATCAACTAGTTGTTTGTTAGATAGAGAACTTAAATCAAAAGATGTATGAGATAGATTATGCTTACATTTCTCCTCTTCCTGTTCGGTAGTTAGTAAATGTTAATCATAATTAGAACTAGATATGACATACCTCATCATCGTCACCCTTCAATCGGGGACCAGCACCTTGACCTTGCACCCAGTTGTGTCCCGATGGGGTCATCTTGCCGTCAAGTACAGCCTGGATACTGGTTAGTACTGTGATTCTATTTATTTAGGATATCTTATTAAACTTACCCAAACTTCCTCAGTCAGATCCTTTGTGAACTCGGCAGAGTGAGTGATGATAATCACACCACCCTCGAAAGCCTTCAAAGCTTTTGACAAAGCACCAAGAGAGTCACGGTCCAAGTAGTTAGTAGGCTCGTCCAAAACGATAAGGTGGGGTCGTTGCCACGAGCAAGCAGCAAGAACGACCTTGACACGTTGTCCACCAGAAAGACCCAACATACGTGAGTGAGACACGAGCTCAGCATCCAAGCCGAAGTTAGCGCAGTGGGCCTCGATCTCCTTACGGACCAAAGGTCGGAATTGACCACTGGCGAGAGCCTCCTTTTGATCGACCTCAGCAACCATCTTTTGATGGGAGGCCAAGATCTCGGTACGGGGAATCCATGCGTTGTCTGCAGTCATCATAGGGACCCATCGCTCATTCTTCTGGCCAACGTTCTCTCCGAGGGCGAATGAACACTCGTATTCGTACGAGTTCTTGAACTTACGACGAGAGTGGATGCCGATGACACGGCGTTGGGAACCCTCGATCTTATAGATCTTGTCCATTGCCTTCTCGTCTTCATCCGTGACAATCTTATTGGCACGATCCATGGTCTCACGATCCTCACCAGTTTGGAATCGCCATTGGATGTACTCGGAAGGAGTCTTCTCCAAGTGATGATCAATGTGGGCGAAAGCATGTTGCTTGATGTAGGCGATACGGATGTTCTCGTGGGTGTAGACATCACCAACAGTCGGGATGAGTTCACCAGTCAAGACGTTAATTAGGGTCGATTTACCAGCACCATTGGGACCAATGACGGCAATACGGGAGCCAAGCGAACATTGGAAGGAGATGTCCGAAATTTGGGGCTTGGGGGTACCAGGGTATTGGAATGCCATCTTGCTGACACGAACGATAGCCTTTGCCTTAGTCTTTACACCCTCAAGGAAACCGGGTTCTGGGAACTTGAACTCGATCTCAGAAGCACCAAGCTCGTAGTATGAGCGAGCAGATGGGCACTTCTTGACGAATTCTTGCAAGTTACCACGATATCTCTTGAGCTTGTATCGCTCGTAGTGGATAATGTGCTGGCAGACATTGTCCAAGAAACCAGAATCGTGGGAAACAATGATAGAGGTACATGGGGAAGCCTTTAAATAGTCCTCGAGCCACTTGACGTTCTTGACATCCAAGTGGTTAGTGGGCTCATCAAGCAAGAGAATATCAGGAGCTTCAAAGACGGCACGGGCAAGAGCCAGCTTCATTTTCCATCCACCGGAAAGAGCAGTAATCTCGTTTTTGGTCATGTCAGGTGTGAAACCGAACTCTCCTAATTGCTTCTCGACTTCAGCTTGCGAAGTCTTAACACCAACCTCAGCGAGCTTCTTCATGGTCCAGGCGATAGTGGTTTGCTCGGTGTCAGCAGAGTCCAAGTCGTGCTCGACGAACACGGTCTTGACCTCGCTCTTCTTTGGGAAACCCTCAACTTGCTCATTGTTGATAGCACGCATGAGGGTGGACTTTCCGGAACCGTTTGGACCGCAAAGACCATATCGTTGACCACGCTTAAGTCGGAGATGGGTCTGGTTCAGTAAGATCTTAGCACCGTATGCCAAGTTGAAGGTGCAGTTGCACAAATCTTCTCCCTCTTCATCGTCAGCCTCCTCGGCATCCTCAGCCTCAGCACCTGGAGAAGCGCGCTTTCGGAGGTTGTCGACAATGCCTTGAGCATTACCTTCTCCAACGATTGCCGCCAAGTATGGCTTAAGGTTTTGTGTCCAGGAGATAGAGTCGGCATCCTTCTCATCGATGAGTTGGCCAGCAATGGCGGAAACGTACTCGAGGGATGGATCGAATTTAGCGATGGCATCCTTGTGCTTGCTTTCTAAAACTTGCTTGAGGTGGGCTTTTACAGTGGCGATGTCACCGGCGTGGGAAACCTCAGGGATCTTGCCATCCTTAACAGCACCAACACGAACAAGAGTATCAAGGCCCTGCTTGGTCTTTTCACGAGCCTCTGGATCAGCCAAGTTCTCGTAGTTCTTGGTCAAACCTGGCATCAGCTTGGGCAAGAAAGCGGCGACAATGTTGGGGTCCTCAACAAGCTTGCACATGTTGTCGACGATAACAGCAGCCTTTCGCTTGATGGCAGTCTCACGCTCAGCGAGACCACGATCGAGAAGGGGAACCATGATGGCCAAAGTTGGCTCATGGACATCGGTGACAAAAGTAGTGGCACCCAACAAGTGAACGGTCTCGGGAACGTTTTCTGGCTTGGCGATACATTTGATCAATTCAGGAATGAACCTCTCAATGTCTTTGTTGACAATCAAACCGCAGACCTTCTCCATTGTACCATAAGCGAACTTCTTGACTTCTGGCTTTGTATCCCACATCGATTCCGAGACAACTGGGATAAGGTCGGGTACGCGGAGGGCGAGTTGGACTGGGGAGGAAGCGACAAGGGCCTCAATGCATTGGAGACCGGTGATCTTTTCTTGCCACTTCTGAGCGGTCAAGATTGAGTTGATGATCGGGGGGAGTACTGCCTTGACCGCATTCGCATTGGCAGCCTTGACGATAGCCAAAGCAGCCGCAGTCGCAGCGTTCTTGACTGGAACCATCTTGTCACCGACAGCAGAGAGGACGGAGGGGAGGAGGACAACGAAGTATGGCTCGACCGCGGCGGAGGTATCGGCATGCTCAGCAATGGCCTGGATAGCATTGAGAGCTCGTTCTCGGACGTTGGCATCCTTCTTGTTACTGAGTTGCTTCTTGAGCGCCTCGACGGTCCTGATTGATTGATTGTTAGCATGACGATCTTGATGTAAATTTTCAAAACTGAAAATGCGACCGAGACCCGCCACTTCGCAGCACTGACAAGCTGCGACAGCGACGGCCAAGTATAGTTTGTACAACTCTTATCTATTGATGCCGCACATTGCGAGACCGTAGAATGCAAAGAGAGATCTGATAATACTTACTTTGTGGGGGCATCCTTGGTCTCGATATCGCCATTGATGAATGAAGCCAACGATGAAGTCGCAGCATTAATATCTGCTTGCTCCTTCGAAATGTTGAGCTTCGCCATCAGTTCATCAAGAACCTTGATGGAGCCTTTGTTCTCCTTGGCAGACATGTTGGGTGTGCTTGAAGTTGCAGTTGCCGCTGGCATGTCGAAAAGAAGAAGATAGTAAGAGGGGGATCAGAAAAGTTTTTGTGTGCGCGATTCTTATCGGCCGCAGCGCTAGAAGTGGGTTGCTAGGGCGGGCGAACGATCGAGTCGGCTTTGAAAAGTCGCAAACGTGCTTGTACTGTATGGAATTCTGGTTCTCTGCAGTACGAGGTCGTCTCCAAATGTTGTTACAAAAGAAGGAGTGGAGATGTTTTTTCCAAAAGTATGAAGAGGAGAGAGGAAGAGGGAGAGGCTCAGCGTTTATAAATTATCTTGGTCGCTCTGTCCGCGAGAAAAAAAATTGACAGGGGGGGACGGCACTAGCGCCGAAGTGAATAACTGTGGTACCTATAGGGACCTAACGTTTGGATTTTTGGATGTGGCAATTCAATTCGAAAAGTCGAAACTTTGAAAATTTCAGTCGAAGATGGATTTGGCTATGAGCTGGACTGAACAGATATATATTCTCAATTTCTACAATGGTTTATCAGGGTTGAACCTTCCCAATGCTTACCTTACCCTTGTGCAACCCGTACCGCCGCCTCAGCCCAGTTCTCAAAATATCTCCAGCGAGACAAGATGCTTCGCCACCGCATCAAGTTAAGAAATGTCTACTAGTACTCCAGTTCCCGAACCAATGAAACTCCTCCCCATATCCTCCCAGCTCCAGCGCCTGGTACTCCCCACAAGTCTTTTTACTACTTTGAAACAGCGTCGAGGTACCTTCTGAGTTGTGCATTCCGGGCTGCCCGTTTCGGCCCTGTGCATCGTTCTGATGCGGCTCCCTCAATTGCGATATCTGGCCAGATTCCCTATGAACTTCTAGACATTGCACATCTCCCATTCCAGGCCTTGCAGATGCATCTCCTATACCTAACACCAGTATATCCGCCCACCGCCCACCGCCCACCGCCCACAACCCATTCCATCTATATATGACCGCCACACAGTCAGCAAAGCAAAAGTTTCACACGCCTCACCGCCTCTTCTTAGTTCCCTCCTCTCTCAACATCCTACCCGAAAAACTCATACCAACACGCTCTACCCACTCCTCAAAATCGTCTTGACAGAATCGATGCCCCACTTCTCCACAAGATAGTATTGCGATTGCGATTGCGATTGTGATAAGCTATCGTGGGATGCGCTTGGCTTCATCGGGTCGTGCTGATGGCTAGTGATCAAAGCCCAGCCCCCCTTCTGTGCCTCCCATCCCAAAACCTCAAACCTCTAGTACAATCGTTATATATTCAGTCGTCTACCATTCAGACATCTATTTCAAAGGCAACAAGAACACCATCTGAGCTCATTCCTATTTTCCAGTGAGTCTGTATTAGGTTAGATGCTGTTGTCTGCCTTTCATCATATCCTGGTTTTGGTGCGTTTGCAATCGACAGGAGTTTTAAACCCATATCACATATATCATCAAACCTTTTAAGAGAATTGACTTTAGAGCAAGGTAATTTCACCATGGGAGGGTTTAAAGAGCTGAGAGGATATTGTCACGTGATCACGCCTCTTTTCCCAGCAAGCATTCGTTATACCCATATATCCAGTAGTTCGTCATTTGAGATTGTTCGTCGATCTCTATGAAGGCCGACAATTGTGATGCCTCGTATTGGTATGTATGCTTTGTGAAGGATTTGCGTGATTCGAGACCGTTTTCTTGAATTCCCGCCGGCCGTGCGATCAGCGCGCGAGCAAGCAATTCGTTCTATTTGTAGTTTCTATAAATTCCATTCCTGATCGCTTTTCTAGAGTCTGCGTTGTAGTTGATCTTGCCCACCGTCTTTCGTCCTTTACTGTCGCATAAGCGTGTGTTCGCCATCGCTTGATTTGGGATCCAGTCGGAGAAGAGTCTTCGAAGAGACCTGGCAGGAGATAAATTCGTATTTTCGCTCTCAAAACTGAAAGTTTATCTCGATGCTCAGTTTTCGACAATACAACAATTGAGGTCCGAGATAGTATTACTTCCGTCAAATCTCCCTTGGATGATTTGCAGCGAACGCGGTTAATGCACAACTCAAAGAGACTTCACATATGTTACAGGTAATACAATTCATAAACTAGCTATAAAAGCGAAATAATCATCTAAATGTATCCGGGAAGAAGCAGAAATTTTGACCACCACCTGACATCGTTGGGCTTCACAAAGCCCATCATTGCCTAACCAATTACCGACGAGTGCAAATACCGCGGTCCTAACGCCGCGAGCAAGCTCCAAGACCCCCACCGACTCACACATAGTCCGTCTTAGGATCGGGGATACGGGTGGAGGTTTCGATGGGAGCTGAAGAGGTTTCACTAGATACTGAAGGCACAGCAGAGGAATTGGAAGCCGAGAAGATATCTGCTGTTGCCCCAAGAGCACCAAAGGCGAGAAAGCCCAGAAGGAGAAGAGTGTAGGAGAAAGACATCGCGAAAGTCCGTGTCGTTCAGTGATTGATGCCGATTTGCGAGAGAGAGAATAGATTGCTATGTTAAGATGAAGATTAAATAGAGAAGTATTCCTTCTCGTTATACTTCCCACCGCTGCTCGCACTCCTCCCCATCTTGAATTCCTCACTTGGAAATTATAACCGCATCTTCAGTTACCTAGGGCTGTCGAGTGCTTTGCAAAGTTCAATTGCGCGTTCCATGGAACATGTTTACTGCAAAGTGAGGTACTTTTCAGTTATCATCTGAAAAACACTCGCCCAGCATCGTGGGGATCATGGCAGACATTCGTGGACGTCGGTCTCTCAAGCTAGCGACTCCCATAATTCTGGCGTAAATCCCTGCAGGGTTGATGGGTCCGGGGAAGTCATTCATGTCACTACCGATATAATTGTGCGGCTAGGATAAAGTGCCAATATTCCTATGCAGATTCAGGGTCTACGGCTCACTGGCTTTGCTTACCCGGTAGGCATGAGTAGCAGCTTTCTCTGGTGTTAAATTTTGGGTATTAATCAATTCAATTCGCGTTATGGTCAAGCAAGAAGCAGTTATCATCATGGAAATATGGTTCTGATTGTGTATCTAGTACTAGCACACAATGAAAAGCTATGCGCAATTATGAGTCTTGTGATCGTGCTGAGAAAGGAGCCGGCCGCAAAGCCTACAGAGCAAGCATCCGAATGTACAACCATGACCCAGTTCCAGATGCCAGAGAGAAAAAGAAAAGCAATGTGTACACGTTAATTAGCTGCGACAGAGGAGCTAGAAAGCAACTGTACAGGTTGATAGGGTACAAAGTTCCGAGGCTTATTGTCAGATCGTCGAGAGGAAAGAGCAAGAAGTGTACAAGGTCGATCAAGTGCGAGTCCGTGACGATAGTCGAAAGTAGTTCTCCAATTACTCGAGCTTGGACTAGAAACCACCATGATGAGAACCTATCCCTGCGAAATTTGGCGTTGTTGTTTTACGACAGCCGCGATATCTTCTCCATAGTCGTCAAGAAGGTCGCTATGGCGGCGCAAAGTCTTTTTGGCATCTCTCATCTCCTCTTCGAGGTCCTCGATGTCGTTGCTGTGCTTGCGGACCTTTTCGCGCATCGTAAACACCGTATCTTGGGTCTTGGCGACGCTATCTTGGATTGTAGAAATCGACTGTTCGGCAGATATCATACGGTGAGTGATTTGCATTTGTCCATCGGCCATCATCATCGAGTTCTGCATAAAGACATCACAATTACGCCCAACATCTGCAACCTTAGCCTTCATCTCGTGAACACCAACTGTGGCTTGGCCGATGTTTGTGAAGTTCTTCGCGATATGCTTCTTCATGATTTTCATCTCCTCTGCCTGCGACTCATTCTCTTCCTTCAACTTCGTGATCTGATCAGCAAGTAGTTGATGGTAGTGATCATTTTCCTGCTTGAGGTGGCTGATATTGGCTTGGAGTTGTGCAAACATTGCGGCATAGTCAGCGGTACCATTTACGTCGGCCTTAGGAGGGGTTGGTGATTGTTGAATAGGTTCATTCTCCAATCTGACACGCTTGCCACCTGACTCGTCCTCAGTAGTGTCTCCGGCTCTCTCTCGCTTCTTTCCCGCTGCAACTGAAGAAGCTCCGATAGCGCGGAAGGCGAGGTGAGGAGCGGCATGAGATAGTGCATCATCGCTCGAAGTTGCAGTAACCGGAGTAGTAGTGGCATTGCGAACGGATGGAGATACTTGGACTCGCAAACTCCGGCAAGGGGTGACTGGAGCCTCCGGGGTACATTCGGCCTCCGACGACAACGCTGTAACGCGACCAGGAGAGTAGGGGGTTCGAGCTTCAGGGCTAGCATTTCTTACGGATGTAGCGGCAGAACCAAGAGAACCTTCTCCTTCCGGGACAGTAGCTGTATCAAAGATAGGCCCTCCTTCCGACATTGAGTGAGTGACTACAGCACTAGGAAAGTACGCGACTCCACGAGCTTCGGCGCTGGGTTCTCCTTCGGACAAGGTAGCGGAACCAAGAGAACCTTTTCCTTCCGAATTATCAGTGGACTCAACAGTATCTTTTTCTTCAGACAACAATGATGTGGTAACTGTAACTGCAACAGGTGAATCCTCTTCTTGCGATGTATCGGACTTTTCATAAGGAATCAAGTTCCATTCCCGCGCAATGCCACCAGCCGAGTAGCCGGGGAGACCTGGAGAAGGGCTACCATTCCACTTGATACGGTAAGGACGGTCTATATGATATATTAGCTTGCCATCTTGATACTGCGCAGCCTACGCTCAGTCCTCTTACCGTAAATATCCCACATATGCACACTCGCATCCCACTTCATCTGCTCCTCGGAATACTCGACGCCGTGAGTCTTGAGGTACTTCTCGCCATCAATCTTAGGAAGTTCGTTCAAGAGTGCGGAATATACCACATGTCTGGGGGTGCGTCCGTCCTCCATTCTAGCGGTCGTGGTTCTTGTTCTCCTTTGTTCTTCCTTTGGTGCAAGTAGCAAGTATTTCTGGTTAATAAGTAGGGAAAAGTAAGGTCGAGTCGAGCAGAGGTATTCTAGAAATAGCTAAAAAGTCTAATTTAAATTCACTTAAGATATGAAGTCATGGGGACTAGATAAGAATTGAAGCGCAGATTTCCGTTTCTTAAATATGTCCGATGTTGAGAGACATTCACTATAAATTAAACAGCAATATCAAAATCATGGGCACAACTCTCAATTATCTCTGGAATCTTGGGACAAACAGAACTGCATATTTTCAAATCTCCGAGATCGAAAGCCTCTTTAGCTCTTGAGTCTTAAATCATCTAGACCTGGAGCATTTAGAGCCAAGATCCCCAATTCTGGACTTGAAGTTTTTTGACAAGGTACATGAAAGTGAATAACAGGAAAGCCAAAGCTTGATAATACCCTGTGCAGGCAATGGGGTTAGGAAGAATCTGCGTAAACACTGCGGAGGCAAGAAAACCGCAAACGAAAAGCGCCGCATAAAACGGAATTATGGCAAAGATCGAAAGTAGTCCATATGCGAAGAAAGAACGGGCTCTTTGGTGCGACTTGTCACCCGATATATGGACGTGCCCCGCTATAACTCACTTACGATCATGGAGGTGGGTCATCTCACTTGAGGAAGAGTTCAACCTTGTTTGGTATTGTTTTTTTTTAACCAACACGGCGAAATCGACGTTCTGTTATACCTGCTAAACGAGACGCTACTATTACGGAGACAAACAATTCTGATCTATTTTGGGGTTTGCATACACTACTGCCGGTATCGCCTTTACTTTTCTCCGATCATAGTCTACCGTATCCGGTCCTCCTTCTTTCACCTCACATCTTAGGACCTCAGTATAGGCCTCACTTTAATCCAGTTCCCTCAGAGAGTCTCGCATGTGGAGGATCTTAGGCCGAATCCATCGTTTCCTGCCGTTAAATACAGTTCCATATAGGATGCCAGCCCTAGATTTGAAGCGGGGTTAGAATCCGTCACACATTTCTATGCTGGACTGGCTTAAGGCTAGCCTCACGACCATGAACGATCTGAAAGGTGGGAATTATGATCCTAGTTACAAATGTGAAGTCACGTCATGAAAACCAATGCTCATTACACGAGACAGCAGGCTACTCGTACAAGTGTAACCACATGGTGTTTGCATTTCCTTCCTCGTTGTCCATTTGAAAGAGAAGCTGGTTTGCCTTCCACTTCAAAGCTTCACGAATGATTTCATTGATTTAGGCAGTCATTGAGTACTGGCACGAGAGCTGCGGATTTGCAGTCATGCTCACTTTTGGTTTGCAGATACGAGAGGTTGTACTCCAGTTCCTCCCAATTTGCTCCGCAACTCATTAGTACGCCTCACTTTCCAATGCCTTACTTCCACAATTATTCGCTGGTACAAGGAGGCTTTGAGGGTCTAGGCTGGTTTTGAGTTCCCGGAGTAGATCGATAGAACTGCTCCCAACCGCATGTTCGCATCGCCGACTCCCATTGGAGTATCTCGGTACCCTGAAGCACCGTAATCATCGAATTAAACTCACTCCTAGGGTCAATCTCGAATCTTCAGGAATGCGTGCATCTTGAAGTAGTACAGCTTTCTTTTAGAATTGCCAGCTTTCACGGTGTCACCAGCATCA
>Ga0182030_10001800_pt1 | contig 44740 bp, 31 predicted proteins | sample 812S3MmetaG_FD_121299 | JGI IMG/M metagenome (GOLD analysis project Ga0182030, IMG submission 121299) | Permafrost microbial communities from Stordalen Mire, Sweden - 812S3M metaG (Illumina Assembly) | ecosystem: Environmental > Terrestrial > Soil > Wetlands > Permafrost | place: Sweden...
CTCTAACCACCTGTGCATGGCCCACCAGGACAACGGAAAGGCAATCAGGGCCGCTATCAGCACCAGCAACAGGAAATCCCTGGACAACAAACCGATGATGCCGCTCACCGACGCCCCCAGCACCTTGCGGATACCGAACTCCTTCGTCCGCTGCTCCGCGGTGAACATCGCCAGCCCCAGCAATCCCAGACAGGAGATGAAAATGGCCAAACCCGCAAAACAATTCGCAAGTCCATGCACCATCGTTTCACTCTTGTATAATTTACGGTACTCCTCATCAGCAAACGTATAGGCAAAGGGGAATTTTGGATTCAGGCTCCGGCAAAGCCCCTCCAAACCCTTCAAGGCCTCCTGGGTCTTCCCCGCCTTCGTCCGGATCAGGGCACTCCCATAACTGTCCTGCTCGCCAAAGCGGATGATCAGCGGCTTGATCGGATCATGCAGCGAAGTAAAATGAAAATTCCGGACCACCCCGACGATCGTTCCCTTCTTGCCCCAGAAAGTCAGCCGTTTCCCGATCGGGTCTTTATAGCCGATCCGCCTGGCAGCCTCCTCATTCAGCAGAAAACCCATTGAATCGGTGCCAAAAGCCGGCGAATACTCCCTCCCGGCTATCATTTTCAAATCCATCGTCCTGACCAGGTCATACCCTGCTGCAGTCTGCGTGAACATCACCGTATTGTTCGGATCCTTCCCGTCCCAATCCACCCCGCTGGTGCCATTCTCGATATTGGTGGGCTGCTGCGAGAGCCTGGAGACCTCGCTGACCCCAGGTAGCTGCAGAGCCGATTCTTTGAACAATTTATACTTACCAGCCAGATCGCCGTCCAGCGGAACATACACCAGGTTCTCCCGGTCATAGCCCAGGTTGATGGACTGGATATAATTCACCTGCCCCGACACCACTATCGTTCCGATGATCAGGACAATGGACAGCACAAACTGGAACACGACCAACCCCTTGCGAAACCAGGCCGTCGCCGGACTAAACCGCAGCGTCCCCTTCAGCACCCGGATCGGCTGGAAAGAAGAAAGGAAGAGCGCCGGATAGCTGCCCGAAACGATGCCCGTCACAAGGGTCAAAGCCGCCAGGCTTAGCCAGAAGGAAGAACTGCCATAAGGCAGGCTTATTTGTTTCCCCGTCAGATGATTAAACGCCAGCAACGCCACCAGTACCATCCCCAACGCCAGCACCACCGAGAAAAAGGCCAGTAGCACCGCCTCCCTGATAAACTGCCTGATCAGCGCCGGCCGAACCGCCCCCACCACCTTCCGGATACCGATCTCCTTAGCCCTTTTGACGGACCGCGCCGTCGTTAGGTTCATGAAATTGATGCACGCAATGCACAGGATAAAGATCGCCACAATGCTGAACAGCCGCACATACTCGATCCTGCACCCTTCCAACTGCCCGTTGACGAAATTGGAATGCAGATAAATATCCCCGAAACGCTGTATCCCCAGCCGGACATAAAAGGTCTTGCTCTGCTCCTTGTTATATTTGTCCAGGAAAAGCGTGATCTTCCGGTCAAAAGCGACAGGATCAGCATCCTTTCGTAACAAAACCAACGTCGCCGGACCATTATTTCCCCATTGCTTAGCCCAGTTGTTGTCATCCAGGTAGGCATACCAGTTGAGAAGGAAGTCGAACGGCCATCCCCATCGCCAGCCCGAAAATATTCAGGACACTATAGCCCTTGTGCTTCCATAGATTGCGGATGGCGACTTTCAAAAAATTCTTTAGCATAGCGGTAGTTTAGCGTGATAGCCGGAAATGTAGAACTCCTTAACAAGACGCACGAAAAAGCCGGATGTTGCAGCAGGCACTTTTCATTTTAACATTTGTATAACAAGTATTTCAGCCGATAAAAAAAACTATTGCGTTTCCTACAAGTCAAAGTTTTTACAAATAATTCATTTTATGAGACGAATTTCCACCGTGATCCTAAGTTTTACAAGTGCCCTGGTCTTATTTAGCTGCAGCAGTTCCCGGAAAATGTCCAAAAATTATGTCCCCTTCACCCGGGATCTCAAACAAAAGCTTGATAAAGAGAATATAGACCTCAAACAGGTACAATTCTATGTCGATCAAAAACTTATTCTGACCAGGAACCTGGGCGACCAGAAACTGGAGGTCAAATCCGGCATCGTCAGGCTCGAAAATGGGAAATATATCAATGATGTCATCATCCCGGCCCTTACCCCCGGCATCTGCGAATCCACAGATAATGACAAGCTGATGATCAGCTTCGAGAAGGGCAACAATGACCTGGCCTTCGGCCCCGGAAGTGGCTATACCTATAATGATTATGTGTTATATGGGACGGAATGGAAAAATGGCACCGCCTACGTCATCTATGACTCCAATAAGTTCAGAGCCAGCTGCGGCAGCTGTACCGACGTTGCCTCCGCCACTCTCGTGATCCGGAAAAGCGAACTGGACAAAATGGAAAGGAAAATAAGGACCCTGAAAGGCAGAACGGTCGGCGATTCTAAATAAAAAATCGGCCGCCGGCGCCAATCACCGCCCCCCATTCACCATCTCTTCCATGACCTCAATCTGGCCGTCATATACGGCTAAGGTCTTGATATTAGTGGCGTTAACGACCCTTACCAGGTAAGACGTCTTTTCGCCGTCATAAATTTCCGTCACCACATTGATCCGGTAATCCGGGTAACGCAGTCGAATCAATTCCCCCGCCAGTCGGGGGATATCTTTTCCTTCATAATACGCTAGCGAAAACCTGAAATAGCCATGCCGGTCGAAATAGGCCTTGTGCTGCCGGTCGTTCTGCATAAAGCTGGCCTGGTAGCCATCTGCAGTCTTCACCCAGTACTCGGCCGTCACCCCGGATGAAAAAATTCGATGAAAGTGCTTATAAGCGTGGATATTCAGCTCGTTCAGCGGCACATTGCTCGAAAAAGCCTCCCCCGGCTCCCCATATCGATAAGCCGCCGTAGTAACATTTTCCTGTTGAGCAAAAGTAAGGGCAGGAATCAACGCCAGCCCCATTGCGATGTGGCGTAAAAGCAGACAAGCATTCATAGCATCATTATTTGGAGTGAACCCGTCGACTATTGGCGGTTGCATTAAGTTAACAATTATTTAATGTACAGACAAATATATTTCGCCCTACCTTGGTTGGTTTTGTCTGAACTGCCAAATATTCTTTCTAAATTTTCCGATCTTTACCGCTACTGACCCGAGTGAACTATGCGCAAAAAGAAAGGACCGAAACTCTTAGCAGGATATACGCTTCATAATAAAGTGCGCTTGGTCCACGGGGGAAGTGACTATTTCTCCACCCTGGTGCAACTGATCGATCAGGCGAAAATCATCATCCATTTACAGACCTACATATTTGACGGGGATGAAACCGGCCGCATCGTGTCGGCGGCTCTCCTTCGCGCTGCACAGCGCCAGGTGCAGGTATTCATTCTGCTCGACGGCTACGCCTCTCAACACCTGCCTCACACTATCATCCGGGAATGGAAAGCAGCAGGTATCCATTTCCGATGGTTCTGGCCGCTCTTTAAAAGCCGCCATTTCTATCTGGGCCGGCGTATGCACCATAAAGTCGTGGTGGCGGACGCCTCCTGGGGCATGGCCGGCGGCGTCAACATCAGCGATCGCTATAATGACATCGCCGGGCAAAAGGCGTGGCTCGACAGAGCATTGTTGGTAGAAGGCCACGCCGCCTTGAAACTGCACATCACCTGCAGAGACATGTGGACCAAAGCCAATTGGAAAAAAGCACCCCAAAATAAAGTGACCTTCACCCGCCTGCCAGGCGTCATCCCGGAAGAAGAATGCATGGTGCGGGTAAGACGCAACGACTGGGTGCAGGGAAAGAATGAGATCTCCCGCAGCTATGTGGAAATGTTCGGCCACGCCCGGTCCCATGTCATCGTCCTTTCCAGCTATTTTCTCCCGGGATCCATCCTTCGCAAACAAATGGCGCAGGCCGCAAAAAGAGGTGTGGCCATCAGGATCATCGTAGGCGGAGTATCAGACGTGAAGATCTCCCGGCTCGCTGAACAATATATGTACCGCTGGCTCTTCAAAAACAAGATGCAGGTATTTGAATACCAGGGCAGCATCCTGCACGGCAAAATGGCCGCTTACGACGGCGTATGGATGACCAACGGATCATATAACGTCAATCGCATCAGTGCCTATGCAAGTGTAGAATTGAATATGGATGTGCGTAACAACGATTTTGTAGCCCACGTCGAGGCCGAATTGGGAGAAATCATCCGCGACCACTGCATTCAGGTCATCCCCGAAAATTATTTTCAGCATACCGGGCCGTTCCGGCGCTTCCTTCAAACGGCAGCCTATGAGATCATCCGGATTATCTTCTTCCTCTTCACCTTCTACTTCAAACAGGAAAAAGAATCCAAAAATCCTTAATCACCCGCACGCGCTCACGCTTAGCCTCCATCTCCGACCCCGGCCCGCACCCCGCTTCACCCAGCCCCGACGCCCTAATCGCCCATTATCCGCCGGATAAAATCCCTCCACGCCCTCCTATCCCATCCGGCAAAACGCCCCCGTTGGACCACCAGCCCGTTATGTCCCGGATCGTTCAGATAATAATGAAACACAAAGCGAGCCCCCGGATCATCCCACCCCCGGATATCCCCGAATCGCGGCACGTTGAACACCAGCGTGTCACCCCACCGCTCGACCGTATAATATCCCCGGGCAAAACGCAGCAGGTATCCTACATCCCGATGATCGTGCAGGACCCGCACTAAGCCGTCCCCCCGAACTAAGCCGTCCTCCCTCCGATGCGCCATCCTGCCCCCGCTCGCCTGCAGCAAACCATCCCCCCCCGGCCGCAACCGGAAGATTATCGCCCGTCCCGGAGCGTCGAAGACAGAACGATAACCGGTATACTCATTTCCATTGCTATCCGCTGCTACCACATACCACAGCAAACTGTTCAGCGGAGTCGGCGTAGTGAAATACCGGTCATAAGGAATTGCCTGCAGCAGCAGCTGCTGCTCCACCACCCTGTCGATCCGCCACTTGTTCACCAGGCAATAACACAGATAGACACTGCTGAGCACCAAACCGAACCTCGCCCAATGCTTCCGCGCCGGGCTATCTCTCCGCAGGATCAGCAGGGCCAGAACGGCAATTCCCAGCCAGCAGGAATACAACGGATCGGCCACGAATACAACGTTGAAGGTTACCCGATACGAGCTGAAAGGCTCGAACCAGCCCGTGCCATAGGCATTGAAGGCATCGATGAAAATATGGACCAATAGCTGTACCCCAAAAAACAGCCACCACTGCTTAAATGTCATCGCATCCGAACGCCCCGAACCATCCGCCCGATCCGAACGAAGCGTCCGATCTACCCGATCCGAACCATCCGCCCGCCGCGCCACCCACGCCAGCATCAGCGAGATGACCACCACAAACAGCAAAGAATGCGTGATGCCCCGGTGAAACCATACGTCCCGGGCACTGTCCAGCCAGAAAGAGGCCACAAAGTCAATGTCCGGAAGATTACCCGCGATAGCGCCGATCAGCATCGCCTTCTTCCCTAGTTTCTCCCCCGCTAATACCTCCCCCACAGCCGCACCCAGCACAATATGTGTTATTGTATCCATCTATCCTCTCCACCACCCCATCCCATAACCTTATCCGCGCTTCCAACGCCGCCCCTGCACTGCGGGCCGCCTCCTCCCATTTCCTGTCATCCTCTCCGCACAACTCCTCCAGCATCGCCATGGCCAGATGACTATGGTGGTCCCCGTCCACCTCTATATGACGTTCCAGGTAGTAAGTGAAGATCCCAAAGGACCCTTTACTTCCCGCAGCTGAACCCTGGCCCGAGAGATCCTCGACAATCCGGACGAACATGTCAGGAATCAGGTCCTCCCGCCCGAACGTGAAAACCGCGGCAATCCGATGCACTTCGCCTGTCGCAATCGTGCTGAAGGTAAAATCCAGGAAATCCCGGACAGCACCGCTCAGTTCCCATTCATCCGGCGTCTCTGCCGTCGAAAGCACCTCTGCCATTCCTGCCCTGCCCGACCACAGCGCTTCCGCTTCTAGTATCGGCCGCGCCCTCGCGCGCCCTCTTCCCGCCTTCAGCGCCTCCACCATCCCGGCTATAAGGCCCGTATCCGCCCCCGCTTGCTCCATCGCCCGCAAATACAACTCGAAATGACTCGTGCGCAACCCCCGCTCGTCCACATCACTCTCCTCACCGACAACGATCTCGTTGATCAGGTAACGCGTATTCGCGCTCCCTACCGGCACCCACGGAGAGGTAACACAGGTCAATGACTGCTGTAACGCCTTCAGCAGAGACATAAAATCCCATACCGCATATACATGGTGTTCCATGAAAATCCGCAGCGCAGCAGGATCCTGGATACTGCGATAGACGGGATGGCCGATCAACCGCTCACGAACGGGGCGGATAGACGTTTTCAAGGTGTCGATACGTTTGTTCATAATTTCAATACAATGGGCTCATGATGCCGTAAAAACAGCAAATGTAGATGATCTGAAAATTATTTAATGCTTTTAAGTCGCTGGGAGGCACCCCTGTCAGCGAACCAAATTTTGACTATGATATCAGCTATGAGGCTGTTCCGCTGCATTCGATGAGACACTGACCATGCCACAGGTGCTGGCGATCGTCACGCCCTTCATCGCGGCGTCGTAGCATCCTTCGTCAGCGTTCGGGTTTCTCCGCCCGGTGACCCGGCAATAACAATATCCGCCATATTGATAAAGAATCCATCTTCCATCACCCCCGTAATCCCGCTTACCTGCTCGTGCAGTTGGCCAGGGTTCTCGATGAGACCAAAGGAACAATCCAGGATATAATGTTGATTATCCGTCAAGTATGGACCGGTCCCCGCCATCCGCATCCTGGGGTGCCCACCCAGTTCCTGCAATCGCCGCGATGTCAGTTCCCAACCGAATGGAGCGACTTCCACCGGCAGGGGAAACTTGCCCAACCAACGCACCAATTTGCTCTCGTCCACTATAATAATGTAGAATCGCGTGGCGGACGCTACGATCTTTTCCCTCAGCAGCGCCCCGCCGCCCCCCTTGATCAAATTCAATTTTTCATCCACTTCATCGGCCCCGTCAATGGTAATGTCGAGATGATCGATCTCCGAGAAAGGTACGATCGGAATACCCAGTTCCCGTGCCAGGCTTTCAGACTGTAGCGAAGTGGCAATAGCCCTCACCGACAGCCCCTTCTTTACCTGCTCCCCAATGCCATGGATAGCCCAATAGGCCGTCGAACCCGTTCCCAACCCCAGCGTCATTCCGTTGCGGATATATTCAATGGCTTTACCCGCAGCGATCTTTTTACCGTTAATAGCAGCATTCTCCATAAAAATGTCATTAATATATCCAAAAGCTTGTCGACCAAATCAGTGAATTTCAGCCTCTTGGCCTTGTTTTCACAACCAGGATCCTCCCGGTTTCAAACGGCAATTTAGTGTTTTTGACAAATTCCAGGTACCCCGATAGGAAATTCACCCGGTTTCTCATAACTTTACACCGTCATCCGTTGTTATAATCAACATGAACCTGATAAATAACCATAAAAATTATTGTTGTTGCTGCTGTTGTAGCCGATCCATGGTTATTTGGGTGGAGGATGACCTCTTATAAGCTGATATAAACTGTTAATGACAAATAGTTAAAGCTCCACCACCAGTGGGGCTTTTTTATTTTATCCTTCGATCAAACTGTTATGGCAACAACGACTTTTCTTTCTATAGATCCCGCTCTTCTTTTAGGCCTCAAAGCCCTTGAAAAAGAAATCGGCCGCACCCCTTTACATCATATCACCCGGCTATTCCAAAAAGATAACGTGCAGATTTACGCCAAGCAGGAATGGCAACAATTATCCGGCAGTGTCAAAGCCCGGGCAGCCTATCGCATTATCCGGCACGCTATCGAACAGGGAGCCCTCAACACCCAAAAGACCCTGCTCGACGCCACCAGCGGCAATACCGGCATCGCCTATGCACACATCGCCGGGCGCCTCCATATTCCCGTGGCACTCTGTCTTCCGGAAAACGCCAGCCACGAACGCAAAGAAATTCTCGAGTCACTGGGCGTCCGCCTCATCCTTACCTCCCGCATGGAAGGTACCGACGGCGCCCAGCAGGTAGCCAAAGCCATGGCCGAAGAAGATCCCGACCGGTACTTCTATGCAGACCAATATAAAAACGACAATAACTGGCTGGCCCATTATCATACGACTGCCCCGGAGATTTTAGAGGCTTTGCCCGGCATCACTCATTTCGTCGCCGGCCTCGGCACTACCGGTACTTTCGTCGGCACCGGCCGCAGGTTGAGAGAGTTGAATCCCTCCATCCGGCTGATTTCCCTGCAACCGGATTTCGCCCTGCACGGGCTGGAAGGATGGAAACACCTCGAGACCGCTATCGTACCGGAAATCTACGACCCGTCCGTGGCTGACGCCAACGAGACAGTCAGCACTGAAGAGGCGCACGCGATCATCAAAGCAGCCTGGTACAATGAAGGGCTGCACCTCAGCCCCTCCTCCGCAGCCAACCTGGCCGGTGCCATTCGCATCGCAGGTCAGTTGGATCGGGGCATCGTGGTGACGGTCCTGCCCGACAATGCAGACAAGTACAGTGAAATCATTCAAAAACTCTTATAACATGATCATTCTCGAACCCCGGATCAGACAACTATTGATAGATGACGCACTCAACACCTTCCCTGACGAATGCTGCGGGTTCCTCTTCGGCCGGGAAGAAAGAGACGGTACCCGTCTGATCATCGACATCCTCGTCGTAGACAACTCCAAACAAGGAGATAAGACGCGGCGATTCGAAATCTCGCCCCTCGACTATATGACGGCAGAACAACACGCCCTCGACCATGACTGGACCCTGCTCGGCATCTATCACTCCCATCCGAAACACCCGGCCATTCCTTCCGAACACGACAGGATAGCCGCCCAACCCTGGTTCTCCTATGTCATCATTTCCGTCATGGAGCAGAATACCGCTTCCGTCATGGAGGCCGATGCCACGGAACCCTCTCCCCACCCGGGAAAGCACGCTATCCACTTCCGGTCCTGGGTCCTCAATGAACAACAACAATTCGAAGAAGAAAAAATCGCAGAGTATCAATTCACCTAAAATAAAACAGCACTCATACAATGGCAACAGTTATCATTCCCACTCCCTTGCGGAAGTTCACCAATAATACCGCCCGGCTGCAGGTCGGCCCCGGCACGATCCACAGCACAGTCCAGGAACTGACACAAAATTTTCCCGACCTGAAAAAACACCTGCTCGACGAAGGCGGAAATATCCGCTCCTATGTCAATATCTTCATCGGTAATGACGATATCCGCGATCTTCAGCAGGAAAAGACCGCCGTAAAAGAAGACGCCATCATCAGCATCGTCCCGGCCATCGCCGGTGGCAGCCCCGAAACGCACGGCGCGCCCGGTCCCGACGACCCCATGCAACCCTCGCTCGGAGCTCCCGCTTCTACTATCGACCGTATGCCTACCAACCCTCCCACAGAAGCTTCGGCTTCTGGTATCGGCCACGCCCTCGCGCGTCCTCTTCTCGACCGGTCTCTTGCCCACCCCTTCACCAAAGAAGAGCTCGCCCGCTACAACCGCCACATCATCATCCCCGGTTTCGGCATGGAAGCCCAACTGAAACTCAAGACGGCAAAGGTGTTGGTCATTGGCTCGGGCGGCCTCGGCAGTCCCGTTCTCCTCTACCTGGCAGCCGCCGGCGTCGGCACCATCGGCATCGTCGACTTCGACGTCGTCGACGACAGCAACCTCCAACGGCAGGTACTGTTCGGCGTAGACGAGATCGGCAAACCCAAGGTCGAAGCCGCCAGGCGACGCCTCGAGGGACTCAACCCCTATATCAAACTGCATATTTACAATACACACCTCAACTCGCAAAACGCACTGGAGATCCTGAAGGACTATGACGTCATCGCCGATGGCACCGACAATTTCCCGACCCGGTATCTCGTCAACGACGCGTCGGTATTACTCGGCAAGCCCAACGTCTATGCATCCATCTTCCAGTTCGAAGGCCAGGTATCCGTCTTCAATTACCGCAACGCCCAGGGCGAGCTGGGCCCCAATTACCGTGACCTCTATCCTACCCCTCCCCCTCCCGGCCTCGTCCCCAGCTGCGCCGAAGGCGGCGTCCTCGGCGTCCTGCCGGGCATCATCGGCAGCCTCCAGGCACTGGAAGTCATTAAGGTGATCACAGGCGTAGGCGAAACGCTCGCCGGCCGCTTCTATATCTTCGATGCCCTGAATTTCGAGAGCAGAACCTTCACTATCCGCAGACGCAAGGACAATCCTATCAATGGCGATAATCCCACCATCACCGCCCTCATTGATTACGAGGCATTCTGCGGCATGCGGGCAGTCGAAGAACGCCCTTTGAAAGAAATTACAGCCAAGGAACTCTACGACTGGCAGGTACGGGGCGAAAAGTTCCAGCTGATCGATGTCCGCGAACCGCATGAGTACGATATCGTCAACATCGGCGCCGAACTGATCCCCCTCGGAACCGTCGCCGCCAACAGCGAGAAGATCGACAGAGACAGGCCCGTAGTCGTGCATTGCAAAGTCGGCGGACGCAGCGCCAAAGCCATCCGCGAGCTGGAAGAAAAATTCGGATTCAATAACCTTTATAATCTGAAAGGCGGTATCCTGGCTTATATCGATGAAGTACAACCGGAGTTAACGAAATATTGAGGCCAGCAGGACGACCACAATAGCCACAAACGATAGGAGAGCGAGTCGTTGCATATTTCTTTATTTAATTCCCTGATGCCCCGGCAACCGCTGATGTGACAGGAATAGACAACCACCTGCCATTCCCGCAAATCACGCCGCCAACCAGGGCATCAGGGATATCTGCTATGACGCAGATTTGATGGAATAAAGATAATAGGCAACACGTCAACCACCAAATAAATAGTCTACTATTTTTATAGACTTATAGAATATTTTTCCACACCCCCCCAGGACCCTCACCCCCGCAACAACGCGCCCAGGACATCCGCCACCTTATCCGCATTAGGCAGCATCGCATTTTCGAGTAAGACATTCATCGGCACGGCAGGAAGATTTAAGGCGCCGATCACTTCCACCGGCGCATCCAGCCTGAAAAAGCAATGCCGGGTAATCCGCCAGGCGAGCGCCTCGGCGAAAGAATTATTCTGTTGTTCCTCCGTCAGAACGATACATTTTCCGTGCTTGCGCACCGTCTCAAACACCAGATCTTCATCCAGTGGATACAACGTTCGCAGATCGATGATCTCCACCTGGCCGGGATAACGCGCGGCCGCAGTCTTCGCCCAATATACACCCATCCCGTAGGTAATGATACAGGCCGTTTCTCCATTGTCCGTATAACCCTCATCAGCCGTCAGCACGCACCGGCCAACCCCCAGCGGCAGCACATAGTCCCTCGAAGGCTCGACGGTCTTCGCCTCTTCCGTACCCGGCACCTTGCTCCAATAAAGCCCCTTGTGCTCCAGCATAACTACCGGATTGGGATCCAGGAAAGCCGCTTTCATCAACCCCTTCATATCGGCCGCATTCGAAGGATAGACCACCTTGATCCCCTTTATCGACAACAAAGTCGTTTCGATACTCCCGCTGTGATAAGGACCGCCCCCGCCATACGCACCAATAGGAATACGGATCAGTGTCTGTATAGGGAATTTCCCCTGGCTCAGGTAACAGGATTTGGAGATCTCCGTCACCAGTTGGTTCAGCCCCGGGTAAATATAGTCCGCAAACTGGATCTCCACGATAGGCTTGACGCCCACAGCAGTCATGCCGACGGTACTGCCTATGATATAAGCCTCCTGTATAGCCGTATTGAATACCCGGTGATCACCGAATTTTTCTCCCAGCGTAGCAGCCTCCCGAAAGACACCTCCTAATCGCCTGCCTACATCCTGCCCATATAACACAGCTTCGGGATAATCTTCCATCAGCTCCCGGATAGCGAACAATGCCGCATCGACCATGATCACCTTTGCCCCGCCCTCAGGCGACCGGTCCCCGGTCTCCCGGATCACCGGCGTAGGCACATATACAAAATCGCCGACAGTGGCCGGATCAGGTTCGGCCGCCCTCACAGCCTCCGCAAACTGGCGCGCCACCACCGCTACCGCCTCTTTTTCGATGTCCTGCAATAATCCTTCTTCCACCCGCATCGCCAGTAACCTTGCCTTCAGTTGCGGCAGGGGATCTCTACTGGCATGTGCAGCCAGATCCGGCTGGTCACGATAAAATTCACGCCGCACCCCGCTGGTGTGATGACCCAGCAACGGCACATTGGCCTGCACTAAATAAGGTCCCCTGCCTCCGCGGACCTCCCGGATCACCTGCCCCATGGACGCCCAGCTTCCGGCAAAATCAGTCCCGTCAATCCGAACCCTGCCCATCCCTTTGAACCCGCCCGCATATTCATAGGCATCCATCACCCGTGATTCTTCCGACCGGACGCTGATCCCCCACTCATTGTCCTGAACAAGATAAATAATCGGCAATCGTTTCAATACCGCAAACTGAAAGGCCTCGCTAACCTCTCCTTCCGTCACACTCGCATCACCCAGCGAACAAACAACGATCGCCGACTCACCTCCAGTTCCCTCAGCCCCCGATCCCCCCTCGCCTCTCAGCCTTCCACCCTGCGGCCGCCCGATCCGCTCCAGGTACTGGATCCCCTGCGCTATTCCCGTCGCAGGGATCGCCTGCATGCCCGTAGCACTGCTTTGATGAATGATCCCCGGCCTATCCGCGCCGCGGTAATTGGGATGCGAATAATATTCACGCCCGCCCGTGAAAATATCATCACCTTTGGCCAGTAACTGCAGCATCAGCTCATACGGTTGGAATCCCAGCCCCAGCAACATGCTTTCATCACGATAGTAGGGACTCACCCAATCACAAGGTTGTAAATGCATCGACGTAGCCAGCTGGATAGCTTCATGGCCACGCGAAGTAGAATGTACATATTTGCATACCGAACGGTTCCTTTCATACGTGGCAGCCATCTCTGCTGCTGTACACATCAGCCGGTAAGCCTTTAGCAAGATATCGACGGTAATCATGGGATCGTCGTTTATGGCAACAAAAAAGGCCATTCCCGCTGAACGAAGAATGGCCGTAACCTTTTTATAGGCGCGGGTTCGCGCATTTATTTTATTTCAATAATGAACATACTGTCGTCCTCAATAAACCCCTCCAGTTCATCACCGACTACACATTCCCCAACTCCTGCCGGCGTACCGGTAAAGACCAGGTCGCCGATATTGACAGAAAAATAATTGGAAATATACGATACGATCTTATCGAAATTATTGATCATCAGGTTGGAGTTCCCCTGCTGCACCAGTTCCTTATTCTTATACATGCAGAAATTGATATCCTTCTTATTCTTTACATTCTGGAACGGGATCCATTTGCCGATGGCCGCGGAATTATCCCATGCCTTTGCCTTCTCCCAGGGCAGCCCCTTTTCCTTCAGCTCCGTTTGAATATCACGTGCAGTAAAGTCAATACCTGCCGTAACAGCATCGTAGTATTTACTCGCAAACCTTTCCTGGATATATTTTCCATTCTTGGAAATACGTAGCACCAACTCGCATTCATAATGCAGCTCATTGGTGAACTCCGGGTAATAGAATGGAGTATGAGCCTGCAGCAATGCACTCTTAGGCTTCATAAATATAATGGGCTCGTCGGGAACTTCATTATTTAACTCCTTGGCATGAGCCACATAGTTACGGCCAACACAGAATATTTTCATATTCAATCAGGGTTTTTAAATAGAAAATTCTTTAATTCAAGTTTTCATAATGGCCTCAAAAGACCCCGGGTATTGGCATAGGTATATTGAATATCAAAATACTTACTCATTAAGGATGAATGCAATATTTATGCGAAAATAAAGATTCCCCTTTATAAATCATAGTTCAAAATCCAAATTATTGTAGAGGTTCATCGTCCGCTCAATCCCAATAGTGGCAAAGCTTTCGATTAATTCCACAGACTTTTCGATTTTGATCCGGACCAAAGGCAATTCCTCCGCTCCCCACTTACCCAGGACATATTCAACCTGCCTGCCTCTGGGGAAATTATTGCCGATACCGAACCTTAACCTCGGATAGGCATTAGTCCCCAGGGATTCCTGTACGCTCGTCAACCCATTGTGCCCCGCATCACTTCCGCCAGGCTTCAACCTCAGCCTGTTAAGCGGCAATGCCAGCTCATCCACAATGACGAGGATATGCTCCATCAGGATCTTTTCCTTGTCCATCCAGTATTTCACGGCCCGGCCACTGAGATTCATATAAGTCGTGGGCTTGATGCACACCAATACATTACCGTGCCATTTTATTTCCACCATCTCGGCTAACCGCTCCACACTGAAACGGACACCTTGTTTTGCCGCCAGGGCATCCACCACATCAAACCCAATATTATGCCTCGTGCCGGCGTACTCGGCGCCTATATTACCCAGTCCGGCTATCAGGTACTTTCCCATAGTACTGCCTTCTAAGTCTGTGTACCGGCTCCGCCGGTAAAATAACAAAAACCCGGTTAAACTTTAACCGGGTTCTTACTAAAAAAATTATTTATTTTTTCGCAGCAGGCTTAGCGGCTGCAGCAGGTTTCCCGGCAGCAGCGGGGGCAGCGGCGGCGGCGGCCGGTTTAGCGCCCGCAGCAGCAGGCGTTGTAGCAGCTTCCTCCTGTTTCAACTGACGCGTCAGTACGATAGATGCAATGGGAATCCGGGGCGAATTCAGGATCTCATAATTCTCCGATTTCACATCTTGCACCCGTACGTTACCATTCAACTCCAGATCCGTCAGATCGACCTCGATGTTTTCCTTCAAATACTTTGGATAGGTCTTTATCTTGAGGGCCTTCATCTTCGTGATCAGCTTACCGCCGTCTTTCACGCCCTTGGCAGCACCCGTAAATTTGATCGGAATAGTCGCTATCACCTTCTTATCCTCCACCAGCTCCAGGAAATCCGCATGGATCAATGCATCGGTCACCTTGTCAAATTGCAGGTCCTTCAGGATACACCTGTAGGCTGTGCCGTCGACCTTGATCTCGGCCAACTGAAAATCAGGTGTATACACCAGTGTTTTGAACGATGTCGCCAGAGCTGAGAAATTCACCTCCTTTGCACCCCCGTAAATTACACCGGGCACTTTTTCCTCAGAGCGAAGTTGGCGGGTGGCTTGTTTGCCTATTTCGGTCCTGAGGTGTCCTTCGATTGTAATCGTCTTCATTATATGTTTATTTAAAAATTACGCGTCTTTCAGTATTGCTCCCCGGCTATCCCCTCCTCACTTACTCCTTAACTGCGAATGGATAAACAGACCGGTAATGCTCCTGTTCTCATGCGCATTGCGGATAGCCACCGCAAACAACTCCGCCACACTCAAAACCTTTATCTTCGGACTCGGACGTTTCATCGGTATCGTATCGCAAACCACCAATTCCTCCAACACACTATTCTCGATATTTTCGTAGGCACGTCCGCTTAACACCGGGTGCGTACACAAAGCCCTGACACTCCTCGCTCCCTTTTCCTTCAGCAACCCCGCCGCTTTGGCCAGTGTGCCCCCCGTATCGCAGATATCGTCGATCAGCACAATGTCCTTATCCATTACATCCCCGATCACCACCATGCTCGCAATCTCATTTGCCCGCTTCCGGTGCTTATCGCAGATCACCATTTCCGCATTGAAATAGCTGGCAATCTCCCGGATCCTGTTGGCACTACCCACGTCAGGGGCGGCAAAGGTAAGATTTTCCATCTTAAGTTGCTCAATATACGGGATAAAAATCGCGGAACTGTCCAGGTGATCCACCGGAATATCGAAATACCCCTGAATTTGGGGAGCATGCAGATCCATCGTAATCACCCGGTCTGCACCGGCGGAAACCAACATATTGGCTATCAACTTACTACCTATGGCCACCCTGGGTTTATCCTTACGGTCCTGCCGTGCATATCCATAATAAGGGATGACAGCCACCACCTTGTACGCCGACGCCCGGCGAGCGGCATCTATCATCAGTAAGAGCTCCAGCAGATTCTCCGCCGGCGAACACGTGCTCTGCACCAGGAAGACCATATCCCCCCGCACACTCTCATTGAAAATTGGCTGGATCTCCCCGTCGCTGAAATGTTGAATAGTGATCGTCCCCGAAGGATGGCCGAATTGCTGGAGTATTTTCTCCGTTAGGTACTTGGATCCCGTGCCGGAAAAAATCTTGGCTAAATGCTGCATAGATGGAAAATATGGACGAAGATATAAAAAAGCAGACCATTCCGCATCGGGCGGATGGCCTGAAAATAAGGTCGTAAAATTTCCACAGCACGAATAGCCGGCTATTTGTCGCTAATACGCCTGCCTTTTTAGCCCCAAGCCTATTCCTGCAGCATATCCCTGAACAGACGTATCCGTTACGGGTTCATCGACGCCAATTGAGGCTTCACCGTGCCGATCAAAGCTGTTTTTTCGGCCGCTTTTGCAGCAGACCTCACATTAAAAGCATAAAAAATAGAAGAACAAACGAAGATGGAGAAGAAAAGGGCTACTACATACATGCCGACGCAGAAAAGTAATGGCTGCCAGCCACCGATTGCGTTAAAGGTTGTGCGTTTCATTGGATTTTAGATTAAAGTTTTCAAAGGCTACCTTTACGTGCTATCACGCTCAGTAGTATATACGGATTATAACGGGCTAAAGAAATCCTTATTTCGTTTTGCCTTTATTATTCACAAAATAATATTAAACTTTGGATTATGCAAGCGCAGCCGGCAATAATGCCAATAAAAGTGGAAAAGAAACGACCCATAAAAGAATGGGCCGAAGATGACCGCCCAAGGGAAAAATTAATCTCCAAAGGACCACAGGCCTTAAGCGATTCGGAATTATTGGCCGTACTCATCCCCGGCACCATCCACCATAACGCTCTCGACCAGGCACGGCTGGTCCTCAAAGAAAGCCAGGATAATCTCCAGCTCCTGGGCAAACGCTCCGTCCGCGACCTGGTAAAAATGAAGATCAAGGGCTTCGGCGCCGCGAAGGCCACCGCCCTCGTAGCCGCCCTGGAACTGGGCCGGCGCAGACAGGCAGGGCTGACCCCCGAACGACCGGTCATCAAGGACACTAAGACGGCAGCAGCCTATTTACAGCCCCTCCTCGCAGACTATCATCAGGAGACATTTGTAGTCCTGTACCTGGACCAGTCAGGAGGGCTTAAACACCACGGCATCCTCAGCCAGGGCGGCATCACAGCCACCATCGTCGATCCGCGGCTGATCTTCAAAAAAGCCCTCGAGGAAAGTGCGGTCAGCATCATCATCAGCCATAACCACCCTTCGGGCAGCCCGCAGCCCAGCAAGGCGGACGAGGCATTGACCCAAAAGATCAAAGAAGGCGCCGGCTATCTCGATATCCGGCTGCTGGACCATATCATTGTGGGAGATAAAGGCTATTTCAGCTTCGCCAACGAAGGACTCCTGGCCTAAACCAAAGCCTATAAATAAAAAGAGGGTGCCTCTCCTGGAGACACCCTCTTTTACTATGCTTTCATTTTCCAGTATTTATTTTTCCGTATCCCACCATACCGGCGACGCCAGCGTCACAGAATCCTGCGGCTGAGGATTCGCCAGCACCTCGCCTGTAGGATAAGGCCAGCGCCGTGGAATATAGGGCACATAGGCACTCGGCACCACCGTGAGCACCGGGAAACCCGTCCGCCGCCAGTCATTATAAGGCTCCAGGCCCAGGAAATCGGCCACATATTTCTCCGTAATGATCGACGGCAGGGCGGTATTAGCCGTCAGCAACGGCTTCGTCGCCAGGTACGTGGTCTCGTCCGCACCAGCCACCCCCAGCATATCCATATCGGCCTTGATGGCGGCCCTGTAGATCGGGTCAGCAGCCGCAGCCCCCTGCGTGATAAAGGTGGCTTCGGCCTGGATAAACAATTGCTCGCTGTAAGTAGCCAGGTACAAAGGCGCATTCAGCCCGGCATAGGCCGTGTTCACAATGGAAAATTGATACGGATTGTTATATACCGTATCGGTCCCCGAGGGGCGGCCGATATACACGCCTGAATCAACAGTGGCAGATGCCGGTGCCGCCAGGATCGGCAGCCGGGGATCATTATTGCCCTGTATCATGTCGATAAAATACTTGGCCAGAACCACCCCGCCGGCCGCATTATCGGTATTCTCGAACCAGGGGCTGCCATCCTGCGTAGGATAGGACATCAGCGCATTGTCGCTATTGGAGGCAAAACCCTGGGCCAGTTCTGCCAGGGCGGAATCAGCCTGTGTCGCAGCCGTCCGGCCCGGCGCATTGCTCAGCCTGAGATAATACCGGGCCTTCATCATGTGGATCCACTTTGTCCAGGCCGTCATATCCCCGCCATAAATATAGTCATCCGTGGAAGGCGCAATCTTGCTGCCCGGCTGGGCGGCATAATACAACGCACTGTCCAGCAGGCTCTGAACGTCCCCATAAATGGTTTGCTGAGGATCATAGACAGGTTTGAGGATGGCCGGTAACTGTAAGGCTTGGGACCAGGGAACATCGCCCCAAAGATCGGTGGTGATGGCCAGCGAATACGCCGATAAGGCAAAGCCAATCGCCGCATACTGGGTATGTCCGGCCGGCTCCGCCTCCTGGATCATCAGCTTCAGGTTCTCCAGGATATTCGGGTACACCGTGAACGACCAGGTATTATTGACATCCGCAGGCTGGATAAAATAGATCTCGACCGTTGGCAACGCCTGGTTGATGGACAATTGCTGCATCCAGTAATTGACAGTAGTGGCGGGAAATCCTCCCACCACATTGGTGGCGAGATTGACCTCTACCGGCGGCACGATGACGACTTCCGGAACAGTCAACGGATCGTTGGGATCCTTATTGATATTCAGGAATTTCTTGCAACCGGAAAAGATCAGGGCTCCGATCGCCAGCACGAAACTATATCTGATGTATTTTTTCATTGTTCTGATTTTGGAATGACTTAAAAAGTAGCCCTTAACCCAAGGATGAAGCTCCTGTTCGTCGGAGCCGTAAAGTTCGCAAAACCCTGCCCATTGCCGCTGCCGTTCAGGCTCACTTCCGGATCGGATCCCTGGTAGTTCTTATGCAGGATAAAGTTAGTGCCCGTAGCCGTCAATGTCAATGCCTTAAATAAGGTCCCCTTCAAAAGGCCCCCTGCGAAATTGTAAGACAACGCTACCGACCGCAATTTCAGGAAGGAGGCGTCTTCCACGGAAGTTTCGTCGATGGTGGCAAAATGATCCTGGAAATAGATCTGATCCGTCTTGATCACCTGGGTATTCACCTTCCCGGTGCTTTGTACGATACCCGGTAGAATGGTACTCCCATCCCGGATGGCCGTCCGGTGCGAAGTGCCATAGGTATCGAGGTAGTGATCGTCGAAGTTGATGACCTGGCCGCCATGTTTCCAATCCAGCACGAAAGTGAAATTAAATCCTTTGTAGCTGAAAGTATTAGTCATTCCACCCAGCCACTTGGGCGTCACATTACCGATCGGCCCGAGCGTATCGTTCAGAATGCCATACCCGTTATCGTCGATCAGCATCTTACCCTGGGCATTACGCAGGTAGCTCGTCCCATAGATCGTGCCATAAGGCTGGTGGGCATAGGCAAAGATCCCCGGATCGATGAAACCGGCGAATTGCAGGTAGCTTACGCCAGGCGCCAGCGCCAGCACCTCGTTCTTATTTTTGGTCCAGTTGACATCCACATGCCATTGGAAATCCCTGGTCTTAACCGGTGTAAAGCCTAACTCCAGTTCCACACCTTTATTTTCCATGCTGCCGGCATTGAGACTTGCATTCGGAAAGCCCGTCGAAGGCGCAATCGGCACACCGGATGTTATCAGATTGGTACTTTTCTTATCGTAATAAGTAACATCGAGAGTTACGCGGTTACTGAACCAATGCGTCTCGATACCCGTTTCAAATTCCTTGATGGTCTCATTTTTCAACGGGTAGCCGTAATTGGTCGTCAGTACATAACCGGTCTGCCCGTTGAAGGGGAATTGCACATTGCCCACAACGCCGGCCGTGTACCAGGGATTGGTCAGAGCATAAGGGTTGGCAGCGTCATCACCGACACTGGAGTAAGCCACCCTCAACTTACCGAAATTTAGTACACTGTTGTTCTCCATATGCAGCGGCTGCGTGAAAATAAAGCCAGCGCTGGCAGAAGCATAGTTATAAAAATTATGGCCTATCGTCAATACCGACGTGCCATCATATCGGTCGGTCAAAGTCAGCGTCAGCGTCTTCTTCCACTCCGCACTGGCCTGACCGTAAAAACCGACTTTACGCTTTTCAGAATATCCATAGGAAGAAGTCACTGTCGTGGCATTGCCGATATTGTAGAACCCGGGAATGGACAACCCTACCCCTTGAACGTAATTGCTGTTACTGTAATTGGTCAGAATATTGTTGCCCACCAGCAGGTCGCCAAACCAGTCGGAACTAAAATCCTTATGGGCATGAACAATAATATCATTATTAAAATTTTGCTGTTGATTCGTCCGGCTATAAACGCGCCCAGCTTCATAGGATGAGTTGCCTTCGACGACACCCGTATTCTCGTGATAGTTCAACTGGTCATTATACATATCGGCGCCCAGTCTTTCCGTGATGCTCAGCCAGGAGAAAGGATTGTAGGTCAGATTGACGACAGGAAGGATCCTGTCGATCTTGTCCAGTAATCCCGTATTCGCCAGCAGCCAGTAAGCATTGTTCCTGGCGGCCGTCCGGTACAATTGCTGTGTTCCATCAGGGTTCGTGATCGGGAAAGGATTCCAGGTAATGGGCGCTGCCAGTATAGTCCACAAAGGCGCAGCCAGTCCATTGCCCTCTTCCAGCCGGTTATTGTCGATGTGAATATAATTGAACTGTGTCGTCAACTGGAGCTTGGGCGTGACCGCTGTCACATACTTGACGAAAAAGGAGTTCCGGATAAAATTGGTGGTCGGTTCCGTACCGTCGGTCTTGGAATAGGAATAAGACGCCACATAGCTCGAACGATCGTTGAATCCCGAGACGCTGACATTATCGTCCATGGTATGCCCGGTTTGAAAAAACATCTTCAAGGGGTCGTAGGTCTTAACAGGCGCCCCATTCACTTGCAAGGTATCTACCTTAGGACCCCAGGAATAAGAGTTATAATTACCTTCGATATTCCCATTCGTATATTTTCCGTTCAATCCCTGCCCCCAGCCAAGCTGTCTTTCCGGCAAGTTGGCCTTGTCGATAGAATAGCTGCTGGACAGGCTGACCGAAGGCTTTCCCGACCGGTTCCCATATTGACCGTTCTTGGTAGTGATCATCACCACACCCTTGGATCCGCTGGAACCATACAATGCCGTGGCTGCTGCACCCTTCAATACCGTGATATTTTCGATGATGTTCGGGTCGATGTCGATCGCCCGGTTGGATGTCCCGCCGGCGCTGAGCGAGCCGTCCGGGTTGCCTGCTTCACTGTTGTCCATCGGCACCCCGTCGATGATGAATAACGCCGTATTGTCTCCCAATAAGCTACTGTTTCCCCTGACCGTGATCCTGGTAGAACTCCCCGGCATCCCGCTGGAATTGGTCACCTGAACACCAGCTATCTTTCCGTCCAGCGCAGTGACGATATTGTCCTGTTTCGTTTCCAGCAAGGCAGTACCAGTGACTTCCTGCGTGGAATAGGCCAGCATCCGCTTGTCCCTTCTGACGCCTAACGCAGTCACGACCACTTCGGACAAACTGGCATCGGTCTGTTTTAAAGAGATCGTTACATTGGGAGAATCGCCAACCTTGAACTCCTGGGTCTCAAAGCCGACGCCGCTGACGACCAACAGCGCATTGCCCGCAATATGAATGGTGAACTTTCCGTTGGCGTCCGTACTGGTCCCGCCTCTGACCCCTTTAACCGCTACGGTTGCACCGGGGATCGGCAAGCCGTTGGGATCTGTGATCGTTCCTGTGACCTCTCTGGTCTGAGCAAACGCCAGTACCGAACAGCATACCAGCATTGTCAATAGCATAAGAATTTTACGCATGTCTTTGTTTTGGTGGTTTAGCCGGCAAAAGAAACCGGCATAATCAATTAAATAAAGTGGCTAATGTGTCGCCCGAAAATGGGCATAAGCTTAAATGTATACTCGTTGGTTCATGTGACGTAGTTTTGGTGTTTATTGATAAAATGTTGAAAGTCAGTGACAAAGACAAGCAAATATAAAAAAGGCTAGCAATAATGAAAGATCGTTATATGGCACATCGTTAGATGGTACAATATTAACACATGTTAATTAAAAATTAACATTTTATAAGGTTAGACAGATAGAAACTACAAAAAGCTGCAAGATATCCGGCAATTGGGTCGGAAAGAACAAATTAGAAAAATATCTATCCTTGCCACGACCGACTCACATCTGCATCACACCTGCGTCGTCGGACGGCTTAAGCCTGCGCCGTCGGACCACCGAAATTCATCGGCAGTTGCACCTCCTCTAGATCCTGGATCTTCCCATTGGCCGTCTCGAAACGGGCGACATTTTCCGTCAGGGCTTTCATGAATCGCTTGGCATGCTGAGGCGTCAGAATGATCCGGGACTTGACCTTGCTCTTCGGCGTACCGGGCATCACATTGACAAAATCGATCACGAACTCCGCATGGGAATGCGTAATAATCGCCAGGTTAGCATATTCCCCTTCCGCCACTTCTTCACTGATCTCGATATTCAGCTGGTTGCCGGGTTGATGAGTATCCGCCATATAAAGATTTAATAAAGATTTAAGGCAAGATACAAAAGAGAGGCCGTCTCACCAGAAAAAGTAGACGGCCTCTCTTTTCATTATGTCCCGGCAAGCTTCGCTTGCCGGAGGCGACGGAAAATCCGTCGCCTCATCATTTTTTATCTGTAACCGGGTATCGGTCTACACCCTACTCCCAGAACAAAGCAGCCGTCAATGCATCTATACCTCCCGGTAACGCCGCAACAGCAGCTTTGGTATTGGTCGGGTTGGAAGTAGTTTCATTGGGGGGATAGGTGAACCGCAGCGGAAAAGTCGTAGCGGCGCCCTGCGGCGGGCTCACCACATTAATATTGGGCTGGCCCAGTCTTCTTTCGTCCGTCCAGGAATCCCAGTTCTTGTTATAATTGGCGATGAATTCCTGGTAACCTATGACCTGTTGCCAGGTGCCGGTGGCCGAGCTGTAGGCCACAGAAGGCTGTGCCAGGTAGGTTGCCGCCTGCGTTGGGGTACCACCCCAGAATTCGATGGAGGCAGTGATGGCGCTGTCATAATTCGCCGCAGCAGCCGTAGAATTTGGGCTACCTGAGATCAACCCCTGGGCTTGGGCTTCTGCCAGGTAAAATTCCACCTCGGCGTAATCCAGGATATCTCCCTGAAGGCCCGGACTATACAGATTGGTCAAGGTAGCCACACAGCAGAAATCCGAATAGGAGCCATAGCTATTGCCCGGATTACCCGCAAGACCGCCTACATAACTGCCCTGGTATTGTGTAAAGTAAAAGGGCAGCCTGGGATCGTTCCAGCCGTTCATGGTACCCACCAGCAAACCACCGGGACCGAAATCATGCCGGCCGCTATATTCAATCGCATACCAGATCGGGTTCGAGGTGAGGGGTGAGGCCGGGTCATAGGAGAACAGGGCGTTGTCGGCATTGGAAGTGAACAACCCGGTACCAATCGCCTCGTTGACTTTCGCCATGGTGGTCGTCGGATCATTGGTAGCATTCAGCATCGCCATTTTCAATTTCAGGGAGGCGGCGAATTTCAGCCATTCCGTGGTACTACCGGAGTAGATCAGATCCGCACCGCCCATGGCGCCCTGCGTGACATCCAGCCCGGCGATACAGGTATCGATCCGGGTCAGCAAAGCCTCATACACGGTCTTTGCATCATCATATGCCGGGAAAGGAATGGTATCACTCTCCGCCTGGCTATAGGGTATATTGCCATAGGTGCTGACCAGCATATAGTAGGAATAAATTTCAAGTATATCGGTGATGACCAGACTATTCCTCAGGTCCCCCGGCGTTGCCCAGTATTGACCCGGGAGATTTTCCTTGGCCAGGTCCAGGTTATGAATGGTATTCACATAAAGGTTGTTCCAGAATCCACCGGGTGAATTGTAATAAGTAAGGTTATAATCCGATTCATACTCATACGAATTCTCGTTCCATTCCTGGGAGATCACCCGGAAAGGAGAGATACCTACGCTTGTCGTCGTGATCGTACTGGTCAGTAACATCTCGCCCTGTGTAAACAGCGCGGTCCCGAGCGCGGAAGGCGCGGATTTCGGGTCTTGATTCAGGACTTCACTCATATTCTTCGTACAACCCGCCGCCAGCAAGGTTGCCGCTGATAATAAAACTATTGAAATCTTTTTCATGCGTAATCAATTTAAAATTTCACCTTAACAATAAAATTCAAGGTCCTCATGGAAGGATAAGCTCCGTTCTGGAAACCGATAGAGTAGTTACCACTGGCCTGCCCTTGCTCGGGATCGGCATAAGGAAGGTCCTTGTGGATGATCCAGAGGTTCCTGCCCGACAAGGACAGATCGATGCCCTTGATGGAATGGAGATTTTCCAGCGACTTGGATGGAATAGAATAGGTGAAAGCCACTTCCCTCAATTTGACATACGTCGCGCTGTAAATGAACTGCTTTTGCGCCTCAGCACCCTGGCCATTACCCGATCCGAACGTCCAGAAACCGTTGGTGAGGTCTTCCCAGTCCCTCACCGTATTCTCTTTCCCGGTCGCCTGTGATATCCCCTTTAGGATAACGCCTCCGCCATCTGCCGGATTCAGCCTCAGCGGATTGCCCAGATCGTTGAGACCCGCTGTCCGAGGATACAGGCCAGAGTATGATCCGTAATCCATATCCAGGGAATACAACTGACCACCCTGGTGCACATCGATCAGGAAGCTCAATGAAAAATTCTTGTAGGTGAAACTATTGTTGATTCCGCCATACCAGGACGGCTGAATGTTGCCAATGTCAGACAGCGCATTGGAACTGTCCACATACGTGCCCGCAGCGCTGATCACCCGCTGTCCGTTCATATACGTGTAATCCGAACCCCTGATCACACCATAGGGCTTCCCAACTTCGGCCACGATCTGGATATTGTTCTGCAAAGTGGCGATGGCATAGGAAGGCTGACCGCCATACAATGACAACACCTTATTCTTGGGCTTGGTCCAGTTGATGGTCATGTTCCAGGTGAAATCCCTGGTCCTGACAGGAGTGAGGTTGACCGTCGCTTCCACACCCTGGTTCTCGACAGAACCGCCGTTGACATTGAAAGTATTATATCCCGTAGAGGTCGATACGTTGATCGGCAGGATCTCATTGCTCTGAACCGAATGATAATAATCCGCCGTGAACCCTACCCTGTTGTTGAGGAAATTCATTTCCAGACCGGCTTCCCAGGTCTTATTCTGTTCAGGCAGCAGGTTCTGGTTAGGCAACGAGGTAGTACCGTTCATGACAGCCTGGCCATGCACCGGAGTATTGATCGTGTACGTGTTGTATACATCGTAATAAGGCGCATCTCCACCGACTTGTGCATAGTTGACCCATGCTTTACCGTATGACAGCCAATCTGCACTGGGCATCAATTTAGAAAAGACGAAGTTAGCCGACACGGAAGGGTAATAATACGTGTTATGGGCAGTAGGCAGCGTGGAAGACTGATCCCGGCGTAAAGTCGCATCCAGCGTGACCATATCTTTCCAGGACAGCGTTACCCCGCCAAACACGCTGTTGATCTCCTTGAGATCTTCCGTTTCCGTCGGCGCATTAGGCGTGTTAATGGAGTTGGAAAGCGACCAGTAGCCCGGCAGGATCAGACCACCGTTCGTGCTGGCCAGTATACTGGAGATATTATCCTTTTGCACGTTGGTCCCCACGAGCGCCTTCACATTAAAATTATTGCCGACATTCTTATCGAAATTCAGGATGGCATTATAGTTGGTTTCACTGAAGGTAAAATTCTGCCGCTGGTAAAAAGAGGGCGCCTGGCTGCCGATATTGGCCCTTTGCTCGACCAGCATCCCGTAATAGTCCTCCGTCACACCCCCTGTCAGACTCAGATAGCTGGTCAGGTCCGCCTTAACCCTCGCATGACCGGTATACCGGTTCCGCGAGTCAGCTTCCGGATTGGTATAGGCAAACCAGTACTCGTTATCATGGTAGGCAGGCTTTCCGATACTACCCGCCGTATTATTCTGGTAGCTGTCGTTATTCTGCCAGTTCCAGGTTTCATTGGTAAAAGAATTGAAATAATCCCGCTTCAGGGCCTTAATATCGACATTGCTGGGCCACCATTGACGAAAATCCGTCATCGGGTTCGTCGCGGCCGTATACTGGTACAGGTAACGGTTGAGGGCACTTTCATTCACATAGTTCAGGCCGGCTTCTACCGTCACCCAGCTGGTGACATTATAAGTAGTGAGCAGGTCGAATAAGTTCTTCTTTATCATGGAATTAGGCTGGTAGCCCTTATCATCGACCCGCGTATAGGCGAATTTGTAGGTGCCTTTGTCACTGCCGCCCGACACAATGACGTTTTCCGTGGCCGTAATAGGCGTTACGAAATAATCCGATGGGTTGTGATTGGCCGCAGGCTGCCACGGAGTAGCCTTATGAAAATTAGGATCGGTGGGGGCAAAAGCATCCCAGTTATACACCATTAAATTCTTGTTGTAAAAGGCCCCAGTAGCCGCGTCATCAGGCGTTGGGACGATCGAAATGGGATTGTTGTTCCAGGGCACAGTCTCCTGGTAAAAATCATTGGTAGTTGCGTCATACCCTTCCCCGTACATCAGCTGATAGGTAGGCAAGGTACTGGGATCCATGCTTCCCGCGCTGACCCCAAAAGAGGCGGTTACCCCAACGGTTTTCTTGTTGCTCCCTTTTTTCGTCGTGATCAGGATCACCCCGTTGGACCCCCGAGAACCGTATAAGGCAGAGGCCGCAGCTCCTTTCAGCACGCTGATCGATGCGATATCATCCGGGTTCAGGTCTTCTATGGCGCTACCGAAATCATAACCGCCATTCGAGCCCGCGGGTATTGCGCTTGTCGAGTTATTGTAAGTCGTCACGCTTGTATTGTCATAAGGCACACCATCGACTACGAATAAGGCCTGGTTGCTCTGCGTCAGCGATCTGAACCCTCTCAATATAACATTGGAAGATCCCCCCATGGCATTACTCGAGGTGATTTCCAGCCCCGCCACTTTGCCGGACATATTGTCGACCACATTCGTAGTTATCGTCTTGTTGATATCGTCTCCCGATATCTGCTGCGCAGCATAAGGAAGAGAATTACGGCTTCTTCTTACACCCAACGCGGTGACCACCACCTCATCCAGCATACTTTGCCGTGACACCTGGACAACAAGATTGTTGTTGCTGCCGGCAAGAACTTCCTTGGCTTGTATTCCTGCCCCGGTTATAATCAAGGTATTTTCCGGAGAAACTTTGATCGCAAACTTACCGTCCGCATCCGCACTGACCCCGGAATTGGCCCCCTTGATGCGGACTGTAGCAAATGGGACCGGCTGCCCCTGTGCATCTACTACCGTGCCGGTAATAGTTTTTGTCTGCGCATATGTCAATGCGGAACATAATACCAACACTGACAACAGTGAAAGAAATTTTCTCATGTTGAATTTTGTTTTAGTTTACCCGGTTGTTGCAACCGGTTTAGACATTAAGTAAAAGACTGGTAACTACTGATCAGATCTTAATATGGTAATGGGAAATCTTGGGGAGGCATCTAACCAGACTGGGCTAATAAGCTGATAACCATCCATTTGGATGAAGAAAAGATCGCTCTCATGTGACTTAATTTTGATTTGACAATGTGACAACGCAAATATAATGGACCTATCCCTACGTTAAATAAAACTTAAATGAAGACAGATCAAAGTAGGATCATGCTGCATTAATAGTAGGATTACGCTGCATTAATAGTAGGGTCACGCCGAATTAATAGCCGACAAGTGGTGAGATTTTCTTTCCGTCAGATCAAAAAAATATATAAAATAATAATAATTAAGCAATTAAGCATTACGTAATTTTACAGCCCGTTCAACGGCCACCGGGGACGATCCCGCCACTTCCCGCAGTATTTTTTCGCCGCGGAGAACCGCGCCGGAAAACCTGGTTGTCATGGTTTGTTCAGATAGTTTATCAGGTTCCTGACAAATGAGTCATCGATATCATCATACTTGTGCGTGGAAAAAAACGCGTCCACCTTTCTCCCTTCACCCGCAAAAGCCGCTTTGATCGACTTCTTCTTCAGCTCGAATATCCCCGCGCTGTCAGTCCCCTTCACCCAGAAATAAGTCTCCCTGTCCACATATTCATCATAATTATGGCCACTTTCCGTCAGCCCGTTGGATACATAATTGGCTTTGGAAAAATTTGTCTTGAGAGATTTGTAGGCGCTGTATTTCGGCCCGTTGGCAATCAATAAAAAATAATTGACCTTACTGAGGATCGGCACATTCACGAACACGAACGAGGTGTCCGCTGTCTTCATGCCAAAAGCAATCACCTTTTCCTTATCCACCTCGAGGTAATTACCCCCTTCTTGCGCAATCAACAGCTGACCGTCCATTTTATCATAATTGATCAGGGTGACCGAATCGGTCATCACATGGTCATCCTTATCTACGATCGTTCCGATGACGAAATCTTTTAAGAGATATCGGCTGCCCCTGGTATCTTCCTGGTGGTGGACCACAGGCAGCATAGCGCCTGAATTCAGCGTATTCAATGCCCCGAAGCCGAGAATTTTCGTATTGGTCATACCGGCGGCTCCCGCCACCCCGGGATTATAGCTGGTAATGATATAGGCGCCATTGCTGTACATCGCTCCCCTGGCATAATCCTGGAAGGCGTTCGCAATGATCTCATCCCTCGTAGCCTGCATTTGAGAAGAAGGATCCGGCCCCTGCGTGGCGGCCGTCACTAGCGCTTCATGCAGAGCAGTCACCCTGGGCGTGAGCACAATACTGAGGGTGCTCCGTCCATCCACTGACACCATCATATCGTTAAAACCAACCGCGGTCACCAAAAGCGAATCATTCGGCTTTACCCCGACGCTGAAAACACCTGAAGAATCCGAACTCGTACCCTGCCGGCCGTTCTTTACCCTGACCGAAGCGAAGATCACCGGTTTGCCCTTTGGATCATTGATCTTACCTGTGACAGCAACAGTCTGTGCCTCAATGGATCCTAGAAAAAGGACTATGGGCACCAGTGCCAACAAACTTATCTTGGAAATCATCATGGAAAAAATTCAAAATTGTATGGACAATTTACGAAAAATAAAAAAGCCATTCGAATTTGAATGGCTTTTTTTATACAGGTCATACTGCGGTATTTGCGCCGGCTAATTGTTGGCTACCCAGGTGAATGAATCCGTTATATTTTTATCATATGAACCCATGCTCACGACAAAGTTCAGCGTATATACTTTATTAACCGGATCGGCCAGGACAATGGTCGGGCCGGCAATGACCGAGACATGCGACGGTATCGTGCTCGCGTCTAGCGCGACGGAGAAATTGCTGGCGACGCCATTGGTGTTGGTAAAGGTCAGCACGTAGCTGATCCCCGTTGTATCGCCGGTGGGGACTTCGATGTCCGTGCCGTCCAGCGGCAAAAAGACCCCCGTTGGGCCAAGCGTCAGAATGTTGGGAGTCCCGGTGCCGGCCGAATCGCCGTAGATGGTCGTCGTCTGGTTATAGAGACCGCCGATGGGCGCGCCTATCGTATGCAGGTACATGATGCTGAAGTTCGCGGCGACGGTATATCCAGGTGCGGACAACTGTACGGGTGCTCCATAATTCTGCGTGAGATCGATCTTGTCGGGATAGATGACCACCTGGAAGGTGTCGATCCGTTGCCCGGCAGGGATAGTACCGCTGCTTGTGATTAATTTGTAACAGGAGTCGGGCAGCGGAGTATAGGTAATGCCATCGTTGGCCTGGTTATCCTCCAGGGCACTGTCATCAATGGCCATGTTCACCGTCACCGGTTTGTTGAGGGTAGTTGCGCCGGCGATGTTGGCATAATAAGTTACCGTATCGGAGGCATCGAGGGGACTGAAAGTGATCTGGTCGCCGCTGAAGAATTCCAGGCCGGTACCGACCCCAAAGTCCTGCGCGCCGTTGGGATACATCATTTCGATAATGGTGCCGACGTTGCTCAGATCGGTGGAAGGCGTATCTTTTAAACAACCCGATGTAAAGAATAGCACCAGGAGTGCGGTTATAATAAATAATGATCTTCTCATGATTTTCTTTTTAGTATGATTTTTTTAAGGCATCCAGAATATCGTGGATGTCATATTGTTGATCGTACCTTCCGCACCGACATTCGACGCATTATAGCTGTATTCGGAAGTCGGGTACAGCAATCGATAGGGGATGTGCGTGGCCACGCTTCCGTCGAATTGCGATACCGGCAGGCTCGCAGGGATGCCGAGGCGGCGCCAGTTATTCCAGGCTGCCAGCGGGTCGAACCCGTCGTAGGCGATCCATTCCTGCGTGATAAGGGTCTGAAGCTGGTTGGGGGAATTGACAAATCCGATATACTGATTGGAGGCGTTAGCAGCTATATAGGCATCTGCCGATGTCTGAGGATTAGACACCTCTAACAATCGGAATGACTCTTCCATCCCGGTTTGGTAGAGCGCCGCGGCACTGGGTCCGCCAGTCAGATAACCATCCATCGTCGCTTCTGCCTGCATGAAAAAACTTTCGCATGCAGGTAATATAACAGCTGAAGAACTCGGCAATTGAAGCAGACCTGCACCCATGCCCGAAATGTGCTGATTATCCTGGCCGGCCGACACATTGCTGCCGAAAGGCCTGCCCAAAACTACCCCATCGACATTCGGCGCAAAAACCTGGTTCAACCTCATCGTATCATTATTGGCGGCCATGAAGTTCACGATATAGCTGCAGGCCCGGTAATAAGATTCGTTTTGCTGCACGGCGCCGTTGGTGTTGAAGCCCATGTCATAATAAAAGGGGCTTTGCTGGGCCTGGCTGGAATTGCCGTAGCCGGGGTTGATCGCAGCATCCTGTCCTGCCGGCAGGAAACCGTCGGCCGATGTTCCTGACAACGCACTCGTGATGAAGGCAGAACCGCCCGAAGCCTGGGTCATGTTCATGGCCATCTTCAGCTTAATTGTATTGGCAAACTGCTTCCACAAAGTCATCTCCGCGGCAGCCGAAGAGGCTGAACCGAACATGATATCGTAACTGCCCGGAAGTTCGACATTGGCATTAGCGCTCGCTACGTTGATGTCGTTGATCCCGTCATTTAGCATAACAATAATACTGTCATAGACATTGGCGGCTTTATCAAATGTCGGGAAATTGATGTTCCCACCCTGCAATGCAGATGTAAAGGGGACATCATTATACTGGTCGACCAGTCTCTCAAACATAAAAGCCTCCATGATCTTGCCCAACGCCGCATAATAGCCGGCATTAGGATCGGAAGCTGCCAAAGCCTGCATTTGGAGGTAATTCTTGATGTTCAGGTACCCTGAATTCCAGTTATCAGCCCCGTAATCCGTGTTGGTCTGGTAGGTCAGGGTAGTTGTCACCGGGATATAGTCGCCGCTGACCGCCCAGTAACCCATATACAGCTGGATATAATCGGCATCCCCGAAATTGCCGGCAACCTGCGTCGCGCCTCCCCGTACAATGGCTGCCGTATTTTTCAACGAGCCGGACAAAAGGAACTTAGGACTCACATCCGAAGGGATGTTCGGGTTGACATCATTGATATCAAAAGTGCCCTTTTTACAGCCGCCTGATCCCAACAGGACTATAAACAGAGACAGATATAGAAAATTTTTAATTCGCTTACACATGGTGATCCGTTTAAAGTTGAATGAATTAGAATGTCACCGCAAGGGTACCGCCATAGATCCTGGTGGGCGGCGCCTGGTTAATGGAATTGTATCCAACGGCATTGCTGGTATCTTCAGAGAATTCAGGATCCGTCCACTGATTGGTTTTAGGCCTGAACATCAGCAGGTTTCTCCCTGAAGCAGTGATGACAGCCGACTTGACCAGCTTTTGTCCACCCAAAACCCTGACAGGGATGTTGTAGCTGAGCGCCACTTCTCTCAACTTCCAGGCAGCAGCGCTTCCCACCCAGGGCGAAGCGACATTGTTGAACAGGCCGGGAAACAGATTAAAATTGGCATCATTTACTTCTACATTCGTGTTGGTCACATATTTGCCGCCTTCCTGGATCACCGAATTGGGGAATACAAAGCGCTGGCGGTCAGTTTCTGCCGTATAAGTGCTGGTTCCGGTAAATGCCATGAACTGGCCGATAGAGTTATAAGTCTTATAGCCACCGCGGTAATCTGCGGTTGCAGTCAGGTTGAAATTCTTCCAGGAAATACTGGTCGTGATCCCTAAGATATCCTTGGGCTGGGAATTGCCAAGGATGACAGGGCTGGCGCCGATAGAGGGAAGACCGGTAACAGTATTGACAATGACATGGCCATTGGGATCCCTGACCCAATCCGTGCCTTCGATGATCGGGTATAATTGACCGACAACGGCGTAGGCGCTGGTGTTGTTGGCAGTGTTATTTCCCTGGTAATTGGTACCGGAGGCCTGGCTGACGTTCAACGAAGTGGCTCCGCCGTTGATCGAACGGACCTTACATTCATTGAAGGAATAATTCACCTTCACATTCCATTTCCAATCCTTTGTTTGTACCACATTGCCTGCCAGGTCGAGTTCAAGACCCCTATTATCAGTATTGGCCGCATTGACCAGGGCAGTGGAATATCCGCTTGAATAAGGCAGGGAAGCCCTGACGATACCGTTGGCCAGTTTCTGGTCATATACGTCACCGCCGAAAGTAATCCTGCTCTTCAGAAAACCGAATTCGACTCCGATTTCCTCTTCCGTAACCTGCTCGGGTTTGATATTGGGATTGGCCACATTGGTCGTCAGCGCATAACCGCCCAGCCCGTTAAAGGGGAATCCTCCCACACTGGCCAGTGTCGGAGTGGTCTGGTAGGCCCCAGCAGCCAGGTATGGGCTGCCCGCGGCAAGGGCGGTGGCATTACCCGTAATGGAGTATGCACCCCTTATTTTAAAGAAATCGAAGGTATTGCTGTTCTTCATCGCGGGGATCAGCTCACTGACCACCAGGGATGCATCCACGTCGAAGTAAGGGATGAACCGGTTGGAACTGGACAGCCTGCTATCGATATCCGAACGGTAAGAACCATGCAGGTAGGCAAACTCCTTATATCCCAGCATGGCATCCCCGAAAAATCCCAGTTTTCTCGCTTCGCCGAAAAACTGCGTCAGGGCGGGTATGCCGGTCAGCGACTGGATATTGTAGACCGGGAAAAAGATATTGTTGGCATTGACGGCCAGGTAGTTGATCTGGTTGTCGATATACGAAGTTCCGATGCTGCCGTTCAAATCGAAATCCTTGGCGAACTTGGTATTGGCGGAAGCCACAAAATCGGAGGTCAGCAGGTAATTCGAAGATTGATAGGTGTTGTAGGAAGGTTGCGTATACCCATTGTTGGTCGCGATCCATTTGGACCCATACCCAGTGGCCAGAATAAGCCCCGTGCCGTTGGGGTTCGACAAATAAGCCGAGTCATCGGTGAGAGAATGCTGGTTATAGTCCGCTTCAGCCTGTGTGTACTCGTATTTTTCACCGGTGTAGTTCATGCCGAGACGATAAGACAGGCTCAGCCATTTTGTTGGCTTCAGCATAAAGTGCGCATTTCCCTGGATCCCGTTGTCGGTCGTTATATTCCTGATATTGCCCGCGATCCAGTAAGGATTGTAGAAATAGTCATTGAAATAACCATCCAGCGTAGCCAGTGGACCCGATTGCCAGTTCTTGAACTGTTTGATCGGCTCATTGGCAGGAATGTTCAGCAGGTCGTCATAGACAGAGCCCGTGTTGGTTGTATTCTTGTTCTGGTAGGTGTAGGAAAGAGAAAAATCAGCGGTGAAAATACCGTAAGTCTTGGAACCCCCGAAACGGAATACATCCCGGCGCCCTTTGTCTCCCGGCATCGGGTTTTTCGACGAGAGATCCTGGGCGCTCAGGAAAAAACGTCCCTTGTCATCCCCCGAACTATAGGAAATATTGTTCGTCTCCGTCAGCCCAAGGTTAAAAAACGCTTCCTTTTGATTTTTGACAGCGGAATAAGGTATATACTGCAGCGTGGCAGTGCCGTCCTCCGTCAGCGGGCGGCCATAAGGCACCATCGCACCGCTGAAGGCAGGCCCATAACTCTGGTTCTCCCACGGAATGTATGAGGTCAGGTTATTATAATTGTAGGTGAATAGCTCACCGCCGTTATTCCCGAATTCTTCCTGGTAGGACGGCAGGTACGCCACGTGCTCGAATTGGGTGGTCGTCGAAAAAGTTAAGGTCGACTTATTGCTTGATCCATGTTTGGTCGTGATTATTATGACACCGTTGGAGGCATCGGAACCATAAATGGCCGAGGCGCTGGACCCCTTCAGCACGTTGATGCTTTCAACATCGTCAGGATTGAGGGTGTTAGGATCATTGTAAAAAATAGCCCCATCCACCACATACAACGGCTGGTTATTACCGATCAGCGAGCGGTTGCCCCTTAAGGTGACACGCGTTGGCGCAAACAACCCGTTATTCGTGGTATTGATCTCCAATCCAGACACCTTTCCCGTTAGGCCGTTGGTCAGGTTGATGGGCTGCGCTACCACCAGGTCTTTTCCCGAAACCTTCGATGTAGCATACCCAAGGGATTTTTCCTGCCTGCTGATACCCAGGGCCGTAACAACAACCTCCGTCAGGCCCGTTTCCTTTTGATTCACCGTAATGGTCATCACAGTGTTGACATCGCCAACAGTCATCTGCACGGGGTTAAATCCCGTTCCGCTGACCATAATAATATCGCCCTGCTTGGCTTTGATGGAAAAAGAGCCGTCTGCATCCGCAGCTGCTCCGGACTTGGCGCCCTTGATGCGCACAGTGGCAAAAGGGACCGGCTGCCCTTGTGGATCTACTACCTTACCGGTAATAGTCTTTGACTGAGCATATGTCAGCACGGAATACAATACCAGCACTGACAACAGCGAAAAAAATTTTCTCATGTGCGTTTGTTTTAGTTTAGCCGGCTGTGACGGACCGGGCTGCTATTAAATAAAAAAAGGAAAACTTGATTTAAAGAGTAACGGACATCAGGAATTTAAAGAGTAACGAGATCGGGGATTTAAAGACTAACAGAAATCGGGGGGCTTTACTGGTCGGTATTACCCTGACCGTATAAATGGGACAATAACCATCCCTGGGGATGCATTTAGCAAATTTCTCATGTGCGTACAGTTTTAGTTCTCGGATCTTAAGTTGACAACAAATATAATGGACTTCCCCATTATGTTAAAGAAAACCAAATTAATCACTTTAGACATACAAATTGTTGAATTGGCTTCCGGATATCCTCCCATAGATATTCCCCGCCGAAATTCACCATAAATTCTCTTTAAAACACTAACTATCAAATTTTTAAAAATTAAGAGTATACTACATTCATTTTGTTAATCTTTTGTTAATTCAATTTTGCCGACCCAATCCGAGCCAGCAAACTCATTAAAAGAGATATATATTTCATTTATTTATATAAATGAATCCATTTACAAAACAGCATTAATCCGGCATGATTAAAAAAAATTATTTACATTATAAAAACATGCAGTTTGTTTTTCTCCCATCTCAAAACCTTCATCAATACCACCCATTTCCCCGCTCCATCCTTTTTCTTTCTCCATCTTACCGTTTTTCTTTCTCCCCATCCTACCTTTGCGCCATGGAATTATTAGACGGCAAGCTCGCTTCAAAGGCGATCCTCGAAGCACTCACCCTTAAAGTAGCCCAATTAAAGACCGAAGGAAAAAAAATCCCCCACCTCGCGGCAGTACTGGTCGGCAACAACGGAGCCAGCGAAACCTACGTAGGCGCAAAGGTAAAAACCTGCGCAGAAATAGGCTTCAAATCCACCCTGCTCCGGCTGGAAGATGACGTCAGCGAGAACCGCCTCCTCTCCGTCATCGAAGACCTCAACAACGATCTCGACGTAGACGGTATCCTGGTACAGTTGCCCTTGCCCCGGCATATTTCCGACAATAATGTAATCAATGCCATCCACCCCTCCAAAGACGTCGACGGCTTTCACCCCGTCAACGTCGGGAAAATGGTCCAGGGATTGCCCTCCTTCATCTCCGCCACCCCCCACGGCGTCCTACTGCTCCTCGAACACTATAAGATCGATACCCGTGGCAAACATGCCATCGTCATCGGTCGCAGCAATATCGTCGGCAGACCCATGAGCATCCTGCTCAGCGCCAACACCCAGCCGGGCAATTGCACCGTCACCATCTGCCACTCCCATACCCATAACCTGCGCGAGCTCTGCCTGCAGGGCGATATCATCGTCGCAGCCCTCGGCCGGCCCGAATTCGTCGACGCCTCCATGGTCAAACCCGGCGCCATCGTTATCGACGTCGGCATCACCAGGGTACCCGATGCCACTAAAAAATCCGGATTCTCCCTCAAAGGAGACGTTAAATTCAATGAAGTGGCCCCCCTCTGCAGCTATATTACCCCGGTGCCCGGCGGCGTAGGACCTATGACCATCGCAGCACTGATGAAAAATACTTTCACCGCCTGCCAGGAACGTAATGACAACTGATCCAACCATACCTGATTCGTCCGGGCCCCTCCAACCACCGGTCCTCCTCGCCGCGGGTGACAGCCTCCCCGTCATGGAGCAGTTCTATACCCTCCAGGGCGAAGGCGCCCACCAGGGACGCGCAGCCTATTTTATCCGACTCGGCGGTTGCGACGTCGGTTGCGTATGGTGCGACGTAAAAGACAGCTGGGACGCCTCCAGACACCCCCGGCTACCAGTGTCCGAACTGGTGGCGGCCGCCACCGCCTATCCCGGCCGGCTGACCGTCATCACCGGCGGCGAACCCCTCATGCATGACTGCACCACCCTCACCCGCAGTCTCCGCCAGGCCGGATTCGCCACTCATATCGAAACCTCCGGCGCCTGGCCCCTCAGCGGCGAATGGGACTGGATCTGCCTGTCACCCAAAAAATTCAAAGCCCCCCTCCCCGGGATCCTGTCCTTCGCGAGCGAACTTAAGGTGGTCATCTACCATAAGAGCGATTTCGACTGGGCCGAACAATGGGCCGCCAAAGTCACCCCCGAATGTCAATTATTCCTGCAGCCGGAGTTCGGCAAATCCCAAACCATCACCCCCCTTATCATCGATTATATCAAGGACCACCCCCAATGGCAATTCTCCCTCCAGTTGCACAAGTATATCCATGTCCCCTGACCCACCCATCCTCGCCCGGGCCCCACGTCTCCGCAACCACCCGTCCCGTACACCCCCGTTGCACTAAAATTTGTACCTTGGACCCATGAAAAACCATCGCACCCCCCTCCTTATCATATTGTTCTGCCTGTCCGCCTATCTCACCCGGGCCCAACAGTACGACCCCGACAAAGTCAACAAAAAAGCCGCCCAGCTGAACTCCAAAGGACTTGAACAGGCTGAAGGCGGCGACCTCAACGGCGGCATCCAATCCCTACAGGAGGCTATTCGCATCGACAAAGGATTCGAAGACGCTTACCTGTCCATCGCCGGCATCTACGGAGAAATGAAGAACTACCGGAAGGCCGTCGAATATTATCAAAAGGCCAAAGCCATCGATAGCGCCTATTTTTTGGATTTCGCCCTCCCCTATTCCATCGACCTCGCCGGCACCGGCAATTTCGCTGCGGCCTTACAGGCAGTCGATTCCTTCCTCACCATCCCTACTCTCAACGAAACCAGCCGTAAAGCCGGAACATACCGGCAAAGCTGCTACCAGTTCGCCCTCGATTACGCAGCCGGCCACCCGGCCAGCAACAACTACCAGTTTACCCCCATTAACCTCGGCGATAGTATCAACTCAAACGTCTCGGAATACTTCCCCGCTATCAGCCTCGATGGAAATACGCTGGTCTTCACCCGCCGCGTCAACGGTACGAATGAAGACTTTTATGAATCGACCCGCTCCGGCGGAGTGTGGGGAATGGCCCACAGCCTGCCGGGGAATATCAATACGAACCAGAATGAAGGGGCCGAATGCGTATCCCAGGACGGACAATGGCTGATCTTCAACGGATGTAATTATCCCGACGGAATGGGCAGCTGCGACCTCTATATCTCCTACCTCACCGCCGACGGCTGGAGCACCCCCGAAAACATGGGTGACAGCATCAATACCGAATTCTGGGAGACCGCCCCATCTCTTTCTCCCGATAAAAGAGATCTTTACTTTACCTCTAACCGGCCCGGCGGCTACGGCGGCAGCGATATCTATGTCAGTCACCGGCTGCTGAATGGCCAGTGGAGCGAAGCAGAAAACCTGGGCCCCACCATCAATACCATCGGCGATGAAGGCACCCCCTTCATTCACGCCGATAATCAGACCCTCTACTTTAATTCTACCGGCCAGCCCGGATACGGCGACAACGATCTCTTCGTTTCCCGCAAACAACCCGATGGCACCTGGGGCAAACCCGAGAACCTCGGCTACCCCATCAATACAATCGACGATCAGGGTAGCCTCGTCGTCGCGGCAGATGGAAAAACGGCCTACTACGCCAGCGATAAAGCCGACACCAAAGGCGGCCTCGACCTCTACACCTTCACCTTGCGCGAGGATATCCGCCCGGCAAAAACGAACTGGGTCAAAGGAAAAGTGTTTGACCGCTCGACGAACAAAGGATTACCCTCCAGCGTTATCCTCACCGATCTCGCCACCCGCGCCATCATCAGCAACCTGCAAACCGACGAGACCGGCAATTACCTGATCACCCTCCCCGAAGGAAAAGATTATGCCTTTACCGTCAAAAGACGGGGCTACCTCTTCTTTTCAGAAAATTTCTCCCTGTCTCACGATCATGGCGATACCGCCTATACCATCGACATCCCCCTGCAACCCCTCGAAGCCAACGCCACCATCGTGCTGAAAAATATTTTCTTCGACCCCAACAAATACAACCTGATGCCGGAGTCCGACGCCGAACTGGACCAGGTCGTGCAGTTGATGAAAGACAACCCCACGCTGAAAATCCAGATCAACGGCCATACCGACAACTCCGGTAACGCCGCCGACAACATCACCCTGTCGGAGAACAGGGCCAGGGCAGTCACGACCTACCTGATCGCCCGCGGAATCGCCGCCACCCGACTGGTTGCCAAAGGCTGGGGTGACACCAAACCCATTTCCGACAACAGCACGCCAGAAGGCCGGGCCAAGAACAGACGCACCGAACTGACCGTCATCAGCCGCTAAGGGAGGCGCCCGACCGGCCCCGGCTCCCCGAGCATGCCCCCGCATGCCCTATCCCCGCCGCTACAAATTTGACGCCGGATCTTTTTCCCATTGGCGTAATTTCGCCACTCAAACCAGCACACTTGGACAATCAAACCTTATACCGCCTCGCCCTTACCCGCACCCCGGGTATCGGTCCCGCCTATGCGAGAAAACTGCTCCTCCGTTTCGGTGATGCCGAATCCATCTTCCGGGCAGACAGCAAGGCACTTGCCGGAACCGACATCTCAAAAGATGCCGCCCAAGCCCTCCTCCAACCGCCGGATCTTCGGTCGCTCCACAACGAATGCCGGCGAATGGCCCAAAAAGGCATCCGGATACTTGCCTATTCTGACCCGGATTATCCCCGCCGTCTGCATCGGATTCCTGAGGCGCCACCCCTGCTCTTCTACCAGGGCGCGGCCAACCTCAATGCGGAAAAGATCCTCGCCATCATCGGCACCCGAAAAGTGACGGAGTATGGCAAAGAGATCACCCAACAACTGGTCCGAGATCTCGCAGAACCCGGTCTGCTCATCATCAGCGGGCTCGCCTTAGGCATCGACGCGGCAGCGCATCATGCCGCACTCCATTACGATGTCCCTACCGTTGGTCTGCTGGGACACGGCCTCGATATGATCTATCCCGCCGAACACTGGGGACTGTCCCGGGCCATGCGCCATCAGGGAGGGCTGCTCACATCCTTCAACCACGAAGTCAAACCCGAAAAGTATACTTTCGCCTTGCGCAACGAACTCGTCGCCGGACTGTGCGATGCCCTGATCGTGGTAGAAACCGGTATCACAGGCGGCAGCCTCATGACCGTCGATGCTGCACTCGAATGTAAAAAGAAGATCTTTGCCGTTCCCGGCCGCCTCACCGATAAAAAAAGTGAAGGCTGTCTCCGGCTCATCCGGGAAGACAAAGCCAGCCTGCTGGTTTCCGCCAAACAGTTGCAGGCCGACCTGGGATGGCATTGGCCTGCCGAACACCCCGGCGCTCAATCAGCATTACCTTTTCCAACAATCGCCCCTCCCGCCGATAACCAAACTTCTCCCGCCGATAACCAACCCTTTCCCGTGGATCACCAACCCTTTCCCGTGGATCACCAACTTTCTGCCGCCGGGCACCACCATCATCAAACCCTTCCGGCCGACCACCGTATCGCCCCCTCCCCTGGTCATCACACCTCCCCAAAACCAGAAGACGACTTGCTGCAATTGCTTCGCCAAAAAGATAGCCTTTCCATCGATGAACTCGCCACGGTCAGCCGCCTCGACGCCCCATCGCTCGCCGTCACTCTGCTGAATCTCGAACTGGCGGGAAAAGTCCGCCCGCTCCCGGGCAAACGCTATCGCCTTAATCATTGATCCTCATCGGCTCATTCACTGCCGCTCCGCGCCAATCATCGGCTCATTCACCGCCCTCCCACGCAATCATCGCCCCCCTCCCCGGTCATCCTCCGCAGAACTTCGTCAGGCCTGCTTCGACACGGCCCTCCTCGTTCGTATCCTTCGCTTCGCTCGGTTACTCCGCGCCGCCGCCCCTCAGCCGCCCCGGACAAAAATTTGGAGCGTACCTCGCCCATGCTTTATCTTTGCACATGGCAAGAATAATATCCCCCGCACGCAAGGCAAAATCCCCCATAAAATTTTTCGGCGACGGACTTACATTTGATGATGTACTGTTATTACCGGCCTTTTCCCAGGTATTGCCCCGTGAAGTAGATATCCGCAGCAAGCTCACCAAAGACCTTACGCTCAATATCCCCATGCTGTCCTCGGCTATGGATACCGTGACGGAAGCAACCCTCGCCATCGCCCTTGCCCGCGAAGGCGGCATCGGGATCCTGCACAAGAACATGAGCATCGAGAAACAGGCCGAACAGGTCCGTAAAGTCAAACGTAGTGAGAGCGGACTTATCATCGACCCCATTACTCTCCATGAAGAGTCGACCATCAGCGACGCCCTTCGCCTCATGAAGGAAAACAAGATCGGTGGCATCCCCATCGTAGATAATAATAAGGTGCTCGTAGGTATCCTCACCAACCGCGATCTCCGCTTCGAAGACAACAAACGCCGCAAAGTTAGCGAAGTGATGACCCCCAAAGATAAACTCGTCACAGCCCCCGAAGGCACCGACCTCAAAAAAGCCGAGAAGATCCTGCAGAAATTCAAAATAGAAAAACTGCCCGTAGTCAACAGGCAAGGCAAGCTCATCGGCTTGATCACCTATCGCGATATCCTGCAGCTCTCCAGCTATCCCAACGCAGTCAAGGATTCCTATGGCCGCCTGCTCGTCGGCGCTGCTCTCGGCATTACCAAAGACCTCCTCGACCGGGCCGCCGCACTACAGCAGATCGGCGTAGACGTCGTCACCCTCGATAGCGCACACGGCCACCATATAGGTGTCATCAATGCTTTAAAAACATTGAAAAAATCTTTCAAAAATCTCCAGGTCATCGCCGGCAACATCGCCACTGCATCCGGCGCCAAAGCCCTGGCTGATGCCGGCGCAGATGCCGTAAAAGTGGGTATCGGTCCAGGATCCATCTGCACCACCCGGATCGTGGCCGGCGCCGGTGTTCCCCAGATCACCGCAGTGATGGAGGCCGCGTCTGTCCTCAATCCCCGCAACATTCCCGTCATCGCCGACGGCGGTATCCGCTACACCGGCGACATGGTAAAGGCCCTCGCGGCAGGTGCAAATACCGTCATGATGGGCAGCGTATTTGCCGGCGTAGAAGAAAGCCCCGGTGAAACCATCATCTACGAAGGACGAAAATTCAAACAATATCGCGGCATGGGCTCGATCGGCGCCATGACACAAGGCAGCAGTGACCGCTATTTCCAGGACGTGGAAGACGACATCAAAAAATTGGTGCCCGAAGGCATCGAAGGACGCGTAGCCTTCAAAGGCAACCTCGCCGAAGTGGTGCAACAATATGTCGGCGGCCTGCGGGCAGGGATGGGCTATTGCGGCGCCAAAGACGTCCGCACCCTGCGGGAACAGGCGCAATTCATCAGGATCACCAATGCCGGCATGAAAGAAAGCCATGCGCACGATATAGAGATCACGAAGGAATCGCCGAACTATAGCCGTTAACGCAGTTCTCGACCACGCCGGATTTCACATAGATTTTCATTGATGGGTCTTCCCGTAAAGGCTATTAATCTTATTTTTATGCAAAGATTCATGGCTTGAAAAAACTCCATCCCTTTCTTCTGTCGGTGCTTACCGGTCTGCTGCTATACGCCGCGTGGCCGGAATCCCCGCTAACCCCGCTGATTTTCATCGCCTTCGTTCCCCTGTTATGGCTGGAACGGCAAGGCGCCAGGGCAGTGCAATTCTTCGGTTGGGCCTACCTCTCCATGGTGATCTGGAATATCGGCTCTACGTGGTGGATCTGGAATTCCACAGGCCCGGGCGCTGCAGGCGCCATCCTCGCCAACAGCCTGCTGATGTGCGTCCCCTGGACCCTCTTTCATTGGGTCCATAAAAGAATGGGCCATGCTTTCGGCTATAGCGCACTGATAGTTTTCTGGCTGAGCTTCGAATATTTCCACCTGCAGAACTGGGGACTCAGCTGGCCATGGCTTACCATTGGCAACGTCTTCGCCTCGCACCCCGGATGGGTCCAATGGTACGAGTACACCGGCGTCAGCGGCGGCGGATTGTGGATATGGATAATGAACATCCTGCTCTTCCTGCTGCTATGGGATCTCCGACAACACAAACGGTTCGGCCGCCGCAAAGCCCTCATCGCCGCCCTGCTGCTGATAGTCCCCCTGGTTGCGTCCCGGATACTTACCCCCGCCCCATCCCGTGGGACCGACACTCCCGATGAGACCAACACTCGCGATAAGCCTCCCACTCCCGATATCGTCATCGTTCAGCCGAATATCGATCCCTATGAAAAGATTTCCACCGGCAGCTTCGATGCCCAGCTGCAACGGCTGATCCGCCTCAGCGACTCCGCCATCGACAGCAGCACGACCCTCGTCATCTGGCCCGAGACGGCCTTGTTTATGGAAAACGGCGGTATCGAAGAAGATCACATGAAGGATAATTATTTCCTCAACCCGCTGTGGGACTTTCTCCGTCGCCACCACCGGATCAATCTCCTGACGGGAATAGAAAGTTTCCGATTCTTTAATGACAAACACTCCCCCACCGCCTTCAAGATTCCCGAGGCGAATAAATATGTTGAATCCTATAACGCGGCCGCCATTCTCGACAGCGGCGGTCTGGTCCGCGTCTACCATAAATCCAGGCTGGTGCCGGGTGTGGAAACCGTTCCTCCCTTCCTGCACTTTCTCGATTCCTGGTTCGAAAAGTTCGGTGGTTCCACCGGCAGTTACACCGGCCAACCCAACCGTATAGCCCTGCCCACCACCGACAACTTATACCATATTGCTCCTGCCGTATGTTACGAGAGCATCTACGGCGAATTCATGTCGCGCTACGTCCGCAACGGCGCCGACATCATCGCCATCATCACCAACGACGGCTGGTGGGGCAACACCCCGGGCCACCTGCAACACCTGGACTATGCCCGCCTGCGGGCCATCGAGACAAGACGCTGGGTCGTGCGCAGCGCCAATACCGGTATCTCCAGCGTCATCGATCCCGCAGGCAACATCCTGCAGTCCCTCCCCTGGGACCAGGCAGGAACGATCAAAACATCCGCCCCTCCCGAACACGAGATGACCTTCTATGTCCTGTTTGGGGACGTCATCTCAAAAATCGCCATCCTGTTGACCGCCCTGTTGTTCGCCTGGCATGTGATCACGATCATTAAAACGAGGACCGGCCGTGGATAAAACAATCAACATCGGCCCCTGGCCGCTCGCCGCTGACCCGTCAATCCCTTTGGGCGCCCCCGCCCCCGGCTCGCAGCCCGCCGCCACTCTTTTCTATCGCGAAACTGGCAACGGTCCAACCGTCGTGCTGCTCCATGGCTTCGCCGAAGACGGCGCCACCTGGGACAACCTGGCAGGCCCCTTATCGGCCCACTGTCGCCTCATCATCCCCGACCTACCAGGCAGCGGCCGCTCATCCGCATTCCCCACACCCCCCCTCCCCCCCCCCCCCCCAAAAAACCCCGCCCCCGCCGTCCAGGCCCCCCCCCCCCCCCCCAA
>Ga0182030_10001801_pt1 | contig 44738 bp, 43 predicted proteins | sample 812S3MmetaG_FD_121299 | JGI IMG/M metagenome (GOLD analysis project Ga0182030, IMG submission 121299) | Permafrost microbial communities from Stordalen Mire, Sweden - 812S3M metaG (Illumina Assembly) | ecosystem: Environmental > Terrestrial > Soil > Wetlands > Permafrost | place: Sweden...
AGCAATCGCGGTTTGCTTGCGAAAGAGATCGGCGATCTTCGATGGATTATTTCGCTCATGTTGAGTGAAGGGGATGTTGCAGAAGGCGCGGTTATTCAGCGCGAAAGGCTGAAGGGTGAAAGCGCGAAGCCTTTCCTTCATCATCAAAACGCTCAAGATGAAGTCAGGGACTCAAGTATATAAGTCCCAAATCTAAGGCTTCCGGAAGGTGGGCACCAGCCGGAGGAAGCGCGGAGACCCAGGCAAATCCAGCGACGGTCTTAAACGAGAGGGAGAGATACACACCCGTCCGCGCAAAAATTCAATTCAAGGAGCAAGACATGCAAGGCAAAGTAGCATGGTTCAACAGCACGAAGGGGTTCGGCTTCATCAAGCCCACGGACGGCAGCAAAGACGTATTCGTGCATTACTCCGCCATCCAGGGCGAAGGCTACAGAACGCTCGAAGCCAACCAGGTGGTCGAATTCGAGATTGTGCAGGGCGACAGGGGACCGCAGGCGGACGACGTGCAGGTGATTGAGGGATAAGGAATGAACCCTGTAGGCACCGGCGCGCTGTTCGAGAACCAGGGCCACCGTGGCTTTATGGAGGTCACGGGCTCGCGCTACGACGCCATGGTCGTGAGGGTCCGCAAAAAGAAGCTGCCGCCATTGAGTTTCAGCAAGGACCAGTTCCGCGCCGCAGTACTTCGCGCGCTAGGTGGTCACGAGGATGGGGCGATTCAATGCCCGTACTGCCGCAAGTTTTGCGTGCTCAAGGAAGTGACGCCGGATCATGAAACGCCATTGAGCCGGGGCGGTAGTTCCGGACTCGATAACCTGGGGTTTCCTTGTATGCAGTGCAACCAGGTCAAGGGGTCGCTCACTCCAGAGGAGTTTCACAAGCTGCTCCGGTTTCTTGAGACGGAGATCCCGCTGGGCCGGCAGGATGTGCTGAGCCGGCTGGCGAAAGCGGTGAAGTTGGCGGCAGGGGCCGCGAGGAACCGGGCACTATTCGCGAAGTTTGGAAAGCCGGGCAAGCAGGAAACGAAACAGGACGATGACGGCATGCCGCCGTTTTGAGGGAGAGATGAAAGCACTCAGCGTAAGAGCGCCGTGGTGGTGGGCGATCCTGCACCTCGGCAAAGACATTGAAAACCGCGATTGGTTTACGAATCAGCGCGGGATCGTGCTACTGCACGCCGGCAAATATTGGAGACAATCTGAAATTGAAGAGGACTTTGACTACTGCCGCGATATCGCCCAACGGGGCGACCTCAAGATGCCCTCGGATATTCTGGATGGCTGCGGTTGCATCGTCGGTAGCGTGGAGATTGTTGACTGCGTGAGCCAAAGCAGCAGCCCGTGGTTCTTTGGGGATTACGGTTTTGTACTGCGTCATCCCATCGCCTACGGCAAACCAATCCCATTCAAGGGTGCACTCGGATTCTTCGAGGTACCGGACTCTCTTTTAGTTTGAAAGGAACCACAATGGCCACTCGCATCACGCACGAAACGATTTACGTCCGTCACGACTTTAACGACGCTGAGCGGCTGCAGATGGGCAGCGAACTCGCTGAGGCGCATACTCATCTGGCCACCGTGGAGGATGAATTCAAGACCGCGAAGGCTCAATTTGGCGAGAGATTGAGTGGACTAGGCACCAGAATTAACTCGCTTTCGCGCCAACTCTCGGGCGGATTTGAAATGCGCAACGTGCGCTGCGAATTGAAGTGGGACACGCCGAACGTCGGCGAGGTATCCTACATCGGTCCCGACGGCAAGATGGAGAAGACCAGGGCGATGGCTCCATCCGAGCATCAGATGGAACTGGACCTGGCCGAGGCTGATGGTGTGCCGATCCCGCCAGCGGAAGAGGCAGCTTCCGTCGCCGAGTCGCAGGAGAATGTTAGCTCGTTTTTCAAGGGTGATCCGTCCGCCGAGAATCTGGACGCTGATGCCGCCGAGAAAGCGGGCGCGGCGGTGACGCTGAGCGAAGCGCAGGACGAGAATTTCTAAGCATTAACCGATGTTGTACCCCGTGAGGTAGCACCAATGACGTACAACGAACACCGGCAAATCATGGAGGAGCTTGGTCATGTCCTCTTACGGCTTGCCGGAATTGAGAGGAAAATCGAAGCCATGGCATCAACCGTAAACGCAGGACTCGCCGCCCTGCAGCAGGCCGATTCTGACCTTGCTGCCGCCATAGCCGCCAACACCGCAGAAGTAACCGCTGCGGTAGAAGACATCCAATCCCTCAGCGAGCAACTGAGCACAGCCACGAGCGGAGATGATTCCGACTCCGCGGTCGCCTCGATCGCCGCGGACCTCGAAACCAAGGTCGCCGCGCTCTCGGCCGCAACCACGGCGCTGACCGCATCCGTGACCCCGACTCCGCCACCGGCCACACCAGCAAGCTAAGGAACGAGCACAACCGTGGACCTGACACTCGATGCAGGATTGCCCATAAATCTCGACGCCGAGAGGACTATTCTCGGGGCAATCCTGCTCGACGTCTCCGCGCACCACGAGGCCGCAGAGGTTCTCAAGCCCGACGATTTCTCTCTAGATTCCCACCGCCGCATCTTCTGCCGCATGACGGAGTTGGTCGACCGCGGCCGCGCCGTCGACATCGTTACCCTCTCAAACGAGCTCGCCAAACACAAAGAGGTCGAAGCTGTCGGCGGTGTGGCTTACCTGGCCTCGCTGACTGAGGGTTTGCCGCGGCGGCCGGTCATCGAAGACTATATCCGCATCGTCAAGGACAAGAGCCTGTTGCGGCGGCTCATGGGCATCTGCTCGGCTGCCATCGCCAAGGCCGCCGACCAGACCGAGGACGCAACCGGGGTACTCTCCCGCACGCTCCAGGACCTCAACGACCTCGAGAACACAAACCTCGACGGCGCCGACCTTGAATCGGTTGGCCAGTGGCTCGACCAGAACGACGTATTCACCGAGCGCAAGCCCGGTATCTTCACTGGGATTGACGACTACGACGAGATGACGTTCGGCCTGCACCCCGGAGAGCTGACCGTCTTTGCCGGTCGAGCTGGAATGGGGAAAACGTCACACTGCGGCACGATCACTTGGCAGATGGCGCGCCGCGGGAAAGCGGTCGCCGACTTCATCAACGAGCAGCGCAAAGCCTCCTTCATCGGACGTATGCTGTGCGGGCGCTCTGGAGTCTCATTCAAGAGCTACCGCCGCGGCCAGCTCGATATGATCGAGAAAATCTACATCGAAGAGGCGCGAGACGAGTTTAGGAAGTTGCCCATCTTTATCGACCAGCGGTCGAAGATGAGCCTGTCGAGTATCCGCGCAAAGTCCGCGCGCCTCAAGCGGAGCGGGGACCTCGACGTGATCCTGGTTGACCAGCTCTACGGCATCTCGAATGAGGGCATCTGGGAAAAGGGGATGCGCGGGGATGAACTGCTCGGCAAGAAGGTGCAGGGGCTCAAGGACGTTGCACAGGAACTCGAGGTTCCCGTGGGCGTCTACCACCAGCTCAAGCGGGAGAGCACCAAAAACGAGGACAGCCGGCCCAGCATGGTCGACCTCAAGAACTCCGGGGAGATTGAGGAGAGGGCCGATAACGTCGCGCTTTTTCACAGACCGTCGTACTACAAGCGGGATGAGGCGACGAAATACGATGCCGAAATCATCATCGCCAAGCAACGCGACGGTGAGACGGGGACGATTCAGTGTGAATTCTTGGGGTATAGCTGCCTTTGGCAGAATAGGAGGAGAGGGTGAAATTCAGACCGTTACATGACCGCGTGCTGGTGCTGCCCGATGGCGCAGCGCCGAAAACCGTAGGCCTGGCCGCACCGCCGTCGCAGAAAGAGGAGCCGACGCAGGGGGTTGTGGTGGCGGCTGGCCCCGAAGCGTTAAAGGTCAAACTCATTCCGCATTTGATGGGGCAGCGCGTAGAAGATGACTTCCCAGCCACCTGGGGCGGAAATCCTGAGGGCGTAGCTGTCGGCGAGCGCGTGCAGTGGGCCAAGTACGCCGGCCGCGAAGTCGAGCACGATGGCCGCAAGCACCGGCTGCTAAGGCTGGAAGAAATCGATGGAGTCCTGGAGGAAGAATGAGGCACGTCGTCATCAGCACCGCCATGCGTGGCCGGGTCAACCCGCCAGAGCCTCTTGATTTCGACAATCAACTTATGGTCGAGGCCGGGATTGAGCGTGAAACGGCGCGAGCAGAGCAAGAGAACGCACCGCGCATGTCCCAATGGCGCGCACGCGAATACGCCAAGAAGCCGCCGAGAGGTGAATATATTTATCTCCCAGCCCAAAACGTGCTCATGAACGCGATGGGCAGAAGGTGAGACAAGAGAGCAATGAGCAGACAGATTCTCAAAGGCGACGAAATCAGGCAGGCGGTTCTGCGCGGAGTCAACACGCTGGCCGACGCGGTGGTGTGTACGCTCGGTCCCAAGGGCCGCAATGTGATCCTCGAACGAAATCCGATGTGGCCGCCGGCAGTCACGAAGGATGGCGTGACTGTCGCAAAGGAAGTGCGGGATCTCGCGGACCCGTGGGAGAACGCTGGCGCGCACCTCATCCGCGAGGCGGCCAGCAAGACCAGCGACCAGGCCGGCGACGGCACCACCACGGCCACGCTTCTCGCCCAGGTGATCTACCAGAAGGGGCTGGAGGCATTAGCCAAAGGCGCGAACCCTGTCGCGCTCAAGCGGGGCATCGATGCGGCCGTGGCCGCGGTCGTCGAGCACATCAAGGCCATTGCGCAGCCGGTCGAGGATGACGAGACCATCATCCGGGTGGGCACCATTTCGAGCAACGGAGAGCGCACCATCGGCGAGCTGATCGCCCGGGCCATGAAGAAGGTAGGCCGGGACGGTGTAATCAACGTGGGCGAGTCCACGGACGCCGACACCACGCTCCAGGTCGTCGAGGGCATGCAACTCGACCGCGGCTGGCTTGCTGGTCCTTTTATTACCGATCCCGAGCGGCTTGAATGTGTGCTCAAGGAACCGATGATCCTGGTCACGGAGCGGAAGTTGTTCACCATGACGGACGAGATGAGTCTCGTATTCGCCGAGGTGGGCAAGGCTGGGCGGCCCGTGATGGTGGTTGCCGGAGACTACGAGCAGCCGTTTATCATCACCCTGATCCACAACAAGCAGTTGGGACAATTGAATTCGCTGGCGGTGAAGGCGCCGGCATTCGGCGAGGAGCGCCGGGTGCAGCTTGAGGACCTGGCCATCGTGACCGGAGCATACGCTTTCACTGAAAACTGCGGACGCCCGCTGTCATCTCTGACCGTCAACGACCTCGGCAGCGCAGATAAGGTGGTTGCGCACGGGCACGACGCGACGGGGTACACGACTATTGTTGGCGGCCGGGGAGACAAAGCAAGGCTTGAGAAGCGCGTTGATCTTCTCCGGGCGCTGATTCCGGCGACGGAGAACGAGCTTCAACGGGAATTCCTGAAACGGAGGCTGGCGAGGCTGGCCTCTGGCGTGGCTGTGATCCGGGTGGGCGCCGCGACCGAGGGCGAGTTGAGGGAGAAGAAGGACCGCGTGGACGACGCGGTGTGCGCGACCAAAGCTGCGGTCGAGGAGGGAATCGTGCCGGGCGGGGGGAAGGCGCTACTGAGCGCGGTGGGCCGAGCCTCTGAGACCCTCCCGCAGAACGACCCCGATATGTTCGCCGGCGTTGACATCATTCTTTCTGCTCTGGAAGCCCCGATGCGCCAGATACTCAGAAACGCCGGCCTGGAGTCGGACAAAATAGTGACGAGAGCGCGCATTGCTCCGATAAACGAGGGCTACAATGCAGCCACTGACGATTGGGTGGACCTGGTGGCCGACGGCGTGATCGACCCGGCCAAGGTCGTCAGGTGCGCGCTCCAGAATGCAGCCAGCGTGGCGGCCCTGCTGCTGACGACCGAGGCCATGGTTGCCAGCTTTCCGGATAAGAAGTGAAAGCTCAAATTCTGGTGGGCGATTCGCTCGTGCGCCTGCGCCAGGTGCCGGACGAGTCCGTGCAGTGCGTTGTGACGAGTCCGCCCTATTGGGGGCTGCGGGATTATGGTGTCGAGGGACAGCTAGGCCTAGAGCGCACGCCAGAGGAATACGTCGTAAACATGGTTGAAGTGTTTCGCGAGGTGCGGCGCGTGCTGCGCTCGGATGGAACGCTGTGGCTGAATATAGGGGATTCGTATGCAGGAGCAGGATACAGCAACCATAAAAATACAGGGGGCGCTCTTCGAGAAGAGGGTGGTGTGCAGCATCATTGCACAACAAGTGGATTAAAAAACAAAGACCTCGTAGGCATCCCATGGATGCTGGCCTTTGCGCTCCGTGCAGACGGCTGGTGAGGACATCATCTGGAGTAAATTGAACCCCATGCCGGAAAGCGTGACCGACCGCTGCACCAAGGCGCATGAGTATCTGTTCATGCTCACGAAGTCGGCGCGGTATTACTGGGATGCGAAGGCGATAGCAGAGGATGCCGCAGTTGAGCCACACATGCCGGGAAATATCGCTTTAGCTGGAGGGAAGAATGATTCCGGGCATATGGAAGCACGAACCTGGGGTAATGGCACCCGCAACAAGCGCAGCGTGTGGGAGATTGCCACGCAGCCATACTCCGAGGCGCATTTTGCCACGTTTCCCGAAGCTCTAGTCGAGCCGTGCATTCTGGCAGGCAGCAAAGTAGGCGATACCGTGCTGGACCCATTCTGCGGATCAGGCACAACCGGAGCCGTGGCCCTGCGCTATCACCGTGACTTTGTGGGGATCGAACTGAATCCTGAGTACGCGCGACTAGCTGAGAAGCGAATCGGCAAAGAAGCTCCGATGTTCAACGATGTATCTGTGATCGCCCCAGACTCGGTTTCCCAAAGATCACCGGCCCGGACTTCGCCTGATCCTTCCGCTCCAGACGCCAGCGAATAACCGAGAGCGACCGCTCATCGACCCCGTTCTGCTCTAACTTCTTGAGCATCTCCTCGCGCGCCACCTCGTCCGGCTTCCGGTCGCCGGTGAGGAAGGTATTCGTGTACAAACAAACATCAAGTAAGTCGTCAAGGTCGTCGCCGGGCACCTTGAGGACAGCTCCCGGCCTGTCCGGGTCGTGCTTCCGCGACGCGAGCGATTCGAAGCTCTTCGGGCAGGTATCTGTGAGGATGAATTCGCGGCGCGATAGTCTCGACGCCAGAGACTGCGCGTTGCCGATCGAGTCTTTCGCCGCGCTCATCAGGCTCAAGCCCATCGGCTCGAACACTCCCTGGATGATTTCTCGGTTCGACTTGCCCGTGCCGGTGTGGGCGTCCATCGCGGGGTCGCAGTAGCCGGCGATGATCTTCGTCCGCTTGCCCTTAATCTCCCGCTCCAGGAACTTCCGAGCAATGTGCTGCGCGTAGTCGTAGGAGTACATCTTCCGCTGCACGTCCTCGCCCACCATAACCATCCGGTTGGACTCGTCCATAAAGTAGAGCCCCGTCGCCGCCGCGCTCGAACTCATGCCGTAATCCATCACGATGAAGTGCGGCATCCACCATTCCTCGCCGCATGCGTGGTACGGGAGCACGTAGCTCTCATTGAGGAAGTCGAAGAAGGCGCCCTCGGTAGCGCACCAGCAGCCGAGCAGCAACTTCTTCTGAATGGCAGCCGTCTGCGACATCAGGGCGACAACCTTTTCCTCGCCGTAGGCCGGATTGTCGGATGCCTTTGCCGGGATGAAGCAGGTCGTCCGCATCACCGGCGTCTCGTCCTTCTTCCAGCGCGCACCCTGGTAGACCGCTCCAGGGATAACCGACTTCGCGGGATAGCACACCGGGCACGAATCGTTGAGAAAGACTTTTTTCAGCCACGGAGTTGAAGGGTTCGCGGTGAGACGCACACGATCGCGCAGGCCGTACTCGGGGGGCGTAGACACCCACGGCAGGAGGGAGCGGAACCTCTCTTCGGTCTGGAACTGGGCTTCGTCAATCCCGAGCCACGAAACAGGCTTGCCGGTGTAGAGCTCGACGTCGGCATCCTTGGCCATGTACCCGACGCGCATCTGCGCTCCAGATGGAAAGCGCCACAACTTTCCGCCCTCAGCCTTTCTCCCACCGAGCGGCAGATAGATGCGCTCCATCTCGTCCATGATGTTCGTCATCTCGGTATAGGACTTGCGCAACAGGATGCCGCGAAACCGAGGATTGTCGTATTCCTGCGCAGAGTCACCGACCAGACCATTGCTTTTCCCGCCTCCGCTGGCCCCCCCATAAAGCACAATTTGCGCGCGGCACTCGATCAACGTCATTTGGGGGGAGCTGTTCGGAAACCAGCCGTTTGTTTCCTTGATGTTGGCTGGAAGCGGGATCATTCCGCGGTCTTCGAGGAGAGTAAGAGCCATATCTTAGAATTTGTCCCAGGCAATATCTGCTTCGATGGTTGGCGGTTCAGGATTGCGCGGAGTCGGCACGGTGGTCACGACCTCCTTGGTCTCAACGACACGGTGTGTGATGATCGTTGCCCCTTGCGGCCGGAAGATGCGCGCAGTTTCTTCCTGCGCCGCCGCGCTGCCGGCGTCGGGCACAAAGTTGTCGTCTATCAAAAGGCCGGTTCGCCTGTACCCCAGCTCGATCGCATTCACCTTGGGGGTGGCCAGGCTAGGCGTCTCCAGGAGTTGCTTGCGGGGAATGGTAACCACCGACATGAGTGCCCGGTCCAGGGTCTCGACGTTTACCACGCGCTTTTTGGCGATCTGCTTATCGATTTCGCCATTGATGTTCTGCATCCGGCGCTGAATCTCTTCGTGCACGCCCTTGCGACGGTAGAGCGTCATGCCCAGGCGCGCGGGGAATCCGGCAGCCACGGCAGCCTTGGCGGCGTCTCGGCATCCGATGTACTCATCGACGAACTTGTATTCCTCGGCCTTGAGCGGCGGCGGGGGCGCCTGCTCCAGTACGGATTCACTCATGGCTCACCTTCTCCTTCCGGCTCCGCCTTCTGCCTCAAGGGATCGATGTACTCAAACCCGTAGCGTTCCAGTTCCTCTTCAAGTTTATCTGCCTCGCCAGTCTTGCCGCGCCCGTCAAGGTCGTCGATGTACCGGCTTAGTTGGTACGCTGCCCGATTTCGGTCAGCGCCACGGGGTGCCTGCCCAACAGGTTCTCCAGTGGGTTGTTGGCTCACCAGCGCGCGTCGCTCATCCTCTGTTGACTTTTGGTAAACCCGATAGACCTCCTGTGGGTTCATACCGTTCACAGCAAAGACGATGGGAGGCCAAAGGATAGCCTCTTCGAGTTCTCCCTCCTGGCCCTTCGTCAGTTTGCCAGAGTCCTCCAAGGCGTCCGCGAGGCGCGTGTCGTTGCCGCTAGAACGGCGAGCTTGTTCTGCCGCTGCGAGGATCGACTGAAAGACTTTTGACTTTTTCGGGTCGGGCGGATTCGGACCTTCCTTGTCGCGTCGGATCTCGGCCGCCTCTTTTAGGCCATGTTCCATCGGGAAGGTAAAGCCAGCCAATGCAAAAAGCGCCTGCTTCCCCTCGCCTTGATCCACGCGCCCCGCGAGTTGGCCGGGAAGCGAACGTTTACCGATCCAGTCTGCGAGCTGCTTCGTCTTCCCGGCTAAATCCTGGTCCGTGCCGCGGATATGGCGGCCGGTGAAGAAGTCGCGATTGGCAATCATCTCCATCAAATTCTCTGTGCCGAGAGCGGGGGTGAATACGCCGGATGCGGTTGAACTCCAGTCACGTTCGCCGCGAGACGATTCGTAGACATTTGACGCCAGTCCAGGCAAACCACCGCGCGGGAACTTGGCGCGATCATCGCCCGTCAGTTTCTTGGCTAGGGGGTCAAGCACAAGCGGGTAGAGCGCCGCCGCCATCGCCGCGAGAACGGCTAGCTTGACAAGCCCCTGCGCGCGCATTTGCGTCTTGCTGGCGCCAAACTCATTCTCCCTAGGCGTGCTTTCGTCTTCCTTGAATCCAGCCCCGGCCGCGTCGCCTACAGCCGTAGCGACCTGGCGCAAAAGATCGGAGTGATACGCCCAGAATGCAGAGAGCTTTGGATTTTCCAGTGCCTTCTCGACCCCGCGGCTGCCAAGGAATCGCACCGGAGGACGATACTCGACCACTTGTCGATGCGCCCAATCGCGCGCCGCACCCTCGGGATCAGGCACGCCGTCTTTCTCGAAACGGTCGAGCGCAGAGTAGTAGGCTTGCAGAGTGAGCAGGTCATTCATCCCAAAGGTCGCCGTGTGGTTCGCGCGGCGGATCGCGCCCAGTGCATCGCCGGGAAGGTGCAGCGCCTTCTGCCAGAAAGAGAGCAGGTCTTTGTCGGCTGCCAAGTGCGCGGCCAGGGAACGGACCATCTCCTCCTGCTGATCGTCGAAGTTTGGATTTGTGCGAAGAAGATCGAGCCCCTGTTCCAGCGGGTGCAGATAGTCCTCATTCAGGGACCAGACGGCATTGAGCGCGCGCATCCCAGCTTTGGCGTTGGCGACGTAGCGCACGGGATTGAGGAGCCTTCCGGACGCGATTCCCTCCGACAGCTTGCCCGTGATCCAGTTCGAGACCACATTCTTGCCGTGCATCAGGGGGTTCATCAGGACCATCTGCACGTTGAAACGGTTGATCCTGTCGAGAATGTCCGGAGTGCCTCGCGTCATCTTCTCTGCAAACTGGTCGTAAGCGTCGGCAATGTGCGGCGGGAATGAATAGCCGCGCATCTGCATGAGCTGCGTTCCCTTCCAGCCGTCGGGGATCTTGCCGGGGTCCGTCTCTTTCGTCGAAAGCCCTTCGCCTTCGAGCATGGCCTTCTGCTTTTCGATGGTGACGGCAGCCTGCGCCGCGCGCGCGGTTTCAAGATAGTTCACCGCGCTCGACAGGATGGCATTGTCGTAATACTTCTGGCCCGTGCGACCGGAAATGAATTCCGTGGTTCCACGATTGAACTTCCAGAGTCCGCCGAACTTGTCTTGCCAGTAGCGGCCCTGCAATCCGTCCTGCGTGTGCTGGTCCTCGATGTCGCCCTTCTGTGCTTCGAGTGCAGCAATGCGCTTGGAGTTCCGGTCGAGGCGCTTCTCCTGTGCTGGGGTGCGCGTCTTTATTTCACTTAGCCGCTGGCTGTCCTTGGTGATCCGGTCGATCTGCGCTTGGACCGGCCGCAGGCGCTCAGCGAGAATCTCGCTTTGACTCAGACCCTCTTCCGCCGCTTGCTCGGGTCCGATAGATGCGCGCACGGCGGCGATCTGCTTGGTCAGGTCGGCCTTTTGGACTTCGATGTTTCTGAGCCGCGCATTGGCGGCAGACATGCGGGACGGCGTGGCGCGGAGTATCCGCTCCTCTGTCTCAATCTTTTCCAGCTTCTTTTCGAGCGGCTTGACCGCTTCGTCCGCGAGATCGTTGGTGGTCACATAGCCGGAACGGTGGGCGCCAAGGTCGATGCTGGCGATGCCGCCCCCCTCAACGTCGGCGCGCTTCGCCTTGAGCGCCCAAATCTGATTCTGTACGGTTTCGATGCGCTTCTCGTTCGGTTTCTTCGCAGCCTTAGCGTCGTTAAGATCGTCCTGGAGGTCGGCGATCCTGGTGTCGAGCATCCCGGCATTTGCGGAGTTGATGAACTGCCGCACCCTGCCGCCCTTGATTGCGACAACCTCACGCTGGCCATCAGGGCTGTGCGCTTCCTGAAAGACCGAATGCTTGGACGCGGAATACGCTTTGCTCAGCACGCTCTTGCTGCCGCTGAATCCCTTGCTCACCCCGGCCATGATGCGGTCAAGTTGCGAGTTGTGCCCGGCGGCGATCCGGTGCATGTAGCCATCCACCATCGGTGCGTACTTGGCGATGTCGGCTTTGCTCACCTTGCCGTCGAGGATGTCCTGTAACTCAAACTTGCCGGTCTGGATCAGCTTTGCAATCGTGTACTGCTTCTGCGCGGCTTCATTCAGCGGGACGATGTAATTGTCGCGGAGTTCGGCCTGCTTCGACGTGAGCTTTACGCTTGGGTCTTCGACGTGGCGGAATACCTGCTTACCGTCCTCCGGCGTGAATCCTTCTTTCTTGAGGATGCGCTCAATGGTCTGGATCACGCGGACCTGGCGCGCACGCTGGGCACGCTCGGTGTAGACGAGACCCTTCTGGACGGCCTCGGCGGTGCGGCCCTCGGATGCGTAGTGCTCAAGCGCCTTGGCCAGCGGTGCGGCCATATCCTTGATCGGCTCTATGATGAACCGGCGGTAGGCTTCGGGGTCGGCGAATGGGTTTGAATAGAAGGTGCTGCCGAGCGACGACGGGGGTTCTTTGGCGGCTTTCTCTGCGTTCGCGAGATTCTCTTTTGCTGCGTCAAGCTTCTCTTGAAGGAACTGCTTGTCCTTCGCTTCGGCGCGCTTGAGGTCCTGCTCGGTCTCCTCGATTTCCGCTTTGAACTGCTGAATCAACTTTGCCGTATCCAGTTCCTTCGGCGCGAGGTCTGGATAATCCTTGAGAACTTCGGGGTCTACTTCTTCACCCCGTTTGAGAGCGCTTTTCACGGCGTCCTGGTGGTAGCCCTCATAGTCGGAATAGGGAGCATATCGCGTGCCGGATTCTTCGCTCTGACCCATCGCGCGGCGGGCAGCGCGCTGCAGGTTCGTCCAATCGTCGCGGGTCACTTGCTCCGGAGCGTAGCCGTTTCGCTCAAACTCGTCGAGGTCCATCTTGCCAGCAATGGTGGCCACCTGCGCGGATGGCTTTGGCTCGGCAACCAGGGAGGCTTGCTTCTTCTCTTTCGACAGCGCGTCGTCGATCATCCCTTCGCCTGCGAGGTCTTCCGGCAGGATGGCTTTGCGCGCTCGGGCGAGAGCTTTCCCGGCTTCACTGGCAGGTGGGATGTCGGCCTGTGTGTTGCCGAACTTGTGCTTGGTCGGCTCTACTTTTTCTTTCGATTTTTCGGTGGTCTTGGGAACTGGAGGATCTGCGACGATGACGGGGGGCTTTTCCTCTTGTTGGACCGGAGCATACTTCCCACGCATCGCGTCCATACGCTTTTGAATCTCTGCGTCGATCATCGGCTCCAGTTTGGCCCATGCCTCTCTGTTCCACCAGCCTGGCATCGTGGAATAACTACTCGGCGACTCGGCAGCGAGCCCTCCTTTGCCGAGTTTGCTGGCGACGTACTGCTCAAACAGACGAGCGAAAATTTCGCGCGGCTCCCTCCAGTAATGACCGAGAACAACCTGAACGCGCTCAACTTCTGCGCGCTTCTCTGGCGATAGCTCGTCGAGATTTTTGGTCTTGAGCATCTTGCCGACCTCGTAACTGTCGGTCATGCTCTTGAGCGCCGTGGAATACATTTGCTGCGCGGGGGAACTGAACCCCATGCGCTTATCGGATTCGGAAATATACGCCGAACCCTTGACTGGCTTGCCACTCAGCGAAGGATAGTCAACCTTGGTTCCGAGTACGCGGCCCGATTCATAATCGAGCCAGTGGCCTAACTCGTGCGCCAGCGCACGGATGGGCTTGCCGAACACGTCCGCGATTCCAGCCGAGATGCTGCGCTCGGCAGGGTGATACATTCCGCCCGCGTCACTCAGGAATGGATGCTTGCCGTTCGTGTGAGAGATGGTCAGGTCAGTTCCGCGCATCATGTCGCGCAGCTCGGGACCGAGTACCTTCACCAACTCATCCACGCCGCCGCTCACTTCTTTGGTTTGTTCCTCGGTGATTGGTTTGCCGTCCTGCCGCTTGACCTTATAGCCTTCCTCGGCCTGCATCGTGTCGTTGACGGCAGCAGAGCGATTAGCAAAGGAAGTGTGCATCCCTTTCTCGTACCGTTCGCGGGCCGTGACGGCGGTCTTGAACTCAGACTTCTGCGCAATGACCGCATCCGGAACCGGACGTCCCTGCGAGATGGCCTTCTTGACGGTCGCGAGATATTCGTCCTTGTACTTCTGCGCAATGCGCGGATCTTTGCTGCGAAGGCTCTCCAGTCGCGTCTTCCAAAAATGGAGAGTGCTTTCCTCTTTCGTGCGCGAAACGCTGCCAGACTTGAGCTTGTCAACCTCGGCCTGTTTCTCTGTGACGGCCCGCTCGTACCGCTGAATCTCCTGGTCGAACCGTTTGGCGATGAAGTCCGGCTCCAGCACCTGCCAGTGTTGCGACTGCGCAACGTCACCGTACTTCAGTGGTTCTTCCGGGCGCTCAGCAAACGGCTTGGCCGCAGCTTTCTCTGCAATCTCACGGCGCTCGGCACGGGTCGGTTCGCCGTTCAGCTTGGAGAGTTCATCCTCTTTGGCGAGAATCTGTTTTGTCAGTTCGACATTCTGATTGGAGAGCTTGGCTGACTCCGCAGTGAAACCGCCCGGCGACGCGGCGTACTGTCTCTGGACCTCCTCGCGCTGCTTTAGGAGTTCGTCGATCTCGCGCCGGACGTCCGTCTTTTGCTCGGGGGTGCCCAGCGCAGTCGCAGGCTTAGTCTGAGGTTCCGTTGGCGTCGCCTTGACTTCACGGATCGGCTTGATCGGAGACTGCGCGCTCTGCTGCCATGAGAGGCGAGTCTCAGTCCCGTCAGGATGCGTGATGGTCGCTTGGTTGAACCCTTGAGTGTCCGGCGACGCAGCCCTGAATTTCTTGATTGTGCCTACCTCGTCCACGGCTTCGCGTCCCTTGGTGTCCACGAATCCTTCGCCAGAGATCGAGACGCGATCACCGGGCTTAAACGCTGGCTTTACTTCTTTCGCAACATCCGTTTCCCGGCCCGGCTTTTCTCCGGCGGGTGTAACCGCTCCGGCAGCTTCGCCCCCTTCGGCGTGTCGTCCTCGAACCGCTGCGCCACTTTCGGGTCTTTCGCCCACAGCGCGCGGCGCATTGCCTGCGATTTCATCGGCATTTGCTTTTTCCTCCTTGGAAACGTCTGCAACTGAATTGGCAGGCTGCTCTGCGCTGATCCGCTGTTCATTTCCGGTCTCCTTCTCTGTTGCCAAAGTACCATCTAAATCCACATAGAGCGCCTTCCCCGCCGGAATCTGCGGGATCTTGAGCGCCGTATCTTGATTGGTCGATGTGTTGACCTCGTTATCGATCAGTCCGCCGAAGTCGTGGCCCTTGACGTTGGTCACCGGCAGATTGCCGAGGCCGTGCTGCTGGAGCCACCGTTTGACCTCTGGATCGGCTCCGCGCGCGGTGAATATCTTGACCGGCGTTCCCTTGGCCGCGATGTCCTTGATCTGCTTAACGCGCTCGGGGAGCGGTGCGCCGACCGGGCCGGGAGCCTGCGCAGCCTTTAATTCCGATCCTTTGAATGTCTTTGTGCCGCTGGGTGTCTGGACGACGACGCGGCCCCCGCCTGAATAGTTGGGGTTGATATGCTGGACGGTTCCACCGCTGCCATCGGGGAGCGTGACGGCTGCGCCTTTGACGATAGGGGCCGGTTTCCCAGCCCCACTCGTCTGCTCTGGCGAACCGCCCTGCTTTCCCTCGCTGGCGACTGTGCGAGCTTCATCGAACTTCGCTTGAATCTTAGCACCGATCTCATCCGCTTTGGCCTTATCGCCAGCGACCAGCGCCTCTTTTTGCTGTGCATAAAGCGGGTCGGTCTCCGTCATCGCGTCGGCGACTTCCGGACTTGGAACCACCTGGAGCTCCGAGATCTGGTTCGCGTCGCCCGGCGCGCCAGTCTTCACACCGTACTGCGGGATGTCGAGACCGTTATTGTCGATCTTATCTTTCGAAGCAACGGGCAACTGGCTTTCAATGGCCTGCTGCACCGCCGGCACAGCGTCGGGATTTGGCGCGACGACGCGCACGCCCAGGTTGTCGATATTGGTTTCGGGCGGCTTGCCACGGTCTTCCTTGTTCTCGATCGAGTCCTCAGACTTGACGCGCGGCCCCACCACATCAGCGCCCGGCACAGCAGAGGCAACTGCCTGCGCCATGCCGTCAAGGTGCGGTTTCTGCTGCTGGGCCGACTTGCGGAGTTCTGCGGGGTCCGTAGATGCCTGAACGGCTGGACGGGCGCCGGTCTCGTCGATGGGTTTGCCGGTAAGCGCGGCCTCCGCAGTGGCCATCTTGCCCGTTGGCGCGGAGGCTTTGGGGATCGGGATGCCTTCGCCTTCGATCACCGCTCCCGGCTTCGGCGCGGGGGCGCCGGGGGTGCGCGCGTCCGTAAACTCCGCGTCCTTCGGAGCTGGTCCGGAAGGCGCGGGCGCGGGAGGCTGTCCCACGTACTCCGCTTCGACCGGCGCAGGAGGCGCAGGAAGCGCCTTCGGCTCGATGGGGATCTCGACATTTGGACCGGGCGGCAACGTGCGGTAGCCCTCGCGCATGACGCCTCTGCCGAAGTGTGTCCCGGCGATTCCAGCAATGACGGCATTCAATCCCGATTCGGTGAGATACTTCGCCGCTTCCGGATTGTTCCCGGCGCGCCATGCCTGGTAGGCCTGCTCGGCATTGTCGAAACTTCCTTTGGTGGCTTGGGCCGCGAAATATGCGCTGATGAGTTTGGATTCTGGAGCGACGGCGAGCATGGCGAGGTTGGCGGGGGAAGTCAGACCGGCGGCCACCTGGCCGGCGCCCTGGTTTACCGCATCGAGGATGTCGCCGGTAGCTTTCGTCTTGGGGTGGGCCGCGAGCCATGCTGTCGCGGGCTGCGTCGCATCGCGGAGCCGCGCATTGGCCACCTGCTCCTGCTGTGGATTCGCGGGGATTGCCTCGGGGTCCTGCTGCTCGGGGCTGCTGGCAAGTGGCTTCTGCGCCCATTCAGGGAGAACATCGGGCAGATTAGTTCTGGCTCCCACATACCCCGTTGGCTCCATGCCGAGGACGCGACCAACGGCGCTATTGCGGATATTCTGGCCGACCCGTTGAAGGTATGAGGGCGCCGGGGCTGCCTCTACTGTGTCAATCGGCCGAGGAGCAGCCAGAGGGGAGGGCTGCGTTGCCTGTGCAACCGGCGTGGCTTTCGGCAGCGGTACCGCCGTGCTCTCGTCCCACTCAGGCGCGGCTTGCTGCCCCTGCACAGGAACCGCCGTCGTTTCATCCCACTGGACCGGAGCCGTCGCCATCTATTTCACAACCCCAAGGTCTTTCTTCCCGGCGTCCCGATAGTGGTATTGGTTATCGGTGCCGAGGGCCATGTCCACCGCTCCCTGTGGCGCTGGCGCCGTGGGCGTCGGAGGCTTGGGCTTGTTCGTCGCCTGCTGCCCCTGCTGGCGCGCAGCTCTGCCGCTGGGTTTGCTCGCACCTGCGTCGGCGGGGTCGAACCGCACCCCGAGCTTCGGCATTTTCTTCGCCTCAAGTTGGCTATCGAGTTTGGTCGAGATTTCATTCTTCCTATCGGTAAACTCACTCGGGTCGAGCACGTCATTCGGGTTGCTTTTATTCACGTATTGGTTGCGGCGCGGGTTGTATTCGTACTTGTCCTGAAGCGCCTGAACCTGGGCCGTTGCCGCGTCAATCATCGACTGACGAAACGCGCTCTTGTCCGGCTGATTGCCGTTAGCAAACTGAAACTTGCGGACCTCAGTCGCCGCCATCTCTCGCGCAGCCTGTGCGTAGGCCTGCGCCTTTTTCGGGTCCTTTTCCAATTTGGACGCGATAACGGCCTGCTCATAGGTCGTCGGCATCTTGCCCTGGTTAAGGGTGTCCTGCACCTGTTGCCTGAGGTCAGCGAGCTGCTGCTGGACGTCGGCGGATTCTTTCCGGGCCTGCGCAACGTCGACGCGAGACTGCGCAGTTTCTCCAGCCGCGTAATTCTTCCCGATGTCGTTGATTGAGGTGATGACGTCCTTCGCGCGCCCCGTGTCCTCCTTATAAGCCTCGGTAGTCATCGTCTGTTGCTTGTCGAGCGCGGCTTGCTGCGCCTGCTGTTGTTGCGCTGCGATCGAGAATTGCCGTGTAGGCGCGCTGTAGGGCGTGGCTCCGACGGCCTCGGGATCGAGACCGCCCAGAAGCCCTCCACGAATGCCGCCGCGCGCTACGCCCTCGCCGACCGCGGCCAAACCGCGGAGAATGCGCCTGCCAGCCGTCGGCCTGTACTCAGGGTGCGCAGGGTCGAATTCCTGCGGGGGAAGCGTGCGCTTGGCTTGGATCGGCGCAAGTTCTTCCGCGAGGGTGGGCTGCGCCGCCAGTTTCTGCGAGAACGACTCGGCCATCTCGCCGGCGCGCTGAATGCCCTGCTGATTCGGGTCTTCTGCTGTACCGCTGGGAGTGACGGCAGCAGGCACCGCAGGGGTATGGCTCGCCTCTGATGGCGGATTAGGTGCATTAGTTGCCGCTGGCGCGCTCTGGGCGAGGTTCGCTCCGAAGTCGGTTGGTGCAGCTCCGGGGCTGGGAAGCGGCGGAGCGGTGAGCACCCTCGACAGGGCCGTTTGCCGATCCGACGGACTAGGCCCCTGATGCGACTGCGCGAGGGCCGCGCCCATGCCGTCCATAGATGAAGGAACCGTCGCGGGCTTTCCGCTGGGCATGATGGCATTCGGAGGCTTTGAGGGTTGCGCCTGCGGCTGCATCGCCGCCGTCCCCGCTGGACTCGATGCGTTCGACCCCACCGCTGGATTCGCGCCGCCGCTGGGACTCGGCCCCGTCGGAAGAGGAAGCCCCATGCTTTTGGCCTGCGCGAGCGTGGCTGGATCGCCAGAGAGCAAGCCGTCGATGTCGAGGCCGGAAGCAGCCAGGGGCGCAGCGGCGCTGAATTGGTAGTCTTCGCTATCTGTCGTTACCATGGTCTCCCCCTGCTTGTGCGAGGCGGCTTCCAATCTCGCCCCACTCCTCCATTGGTACGTTCCGCTCTGCATCGCCAACGCCGAGCGACCAGAAACCGTCCGCCAGGTACGTGTGTGAGCCGTCGGTGATGATGTTGAATACCTCGGCCACTCCATCAGGCTCGACGCTGATTACACGGCTGGGCCCGTCCGAGGTGAGGATCGTCTTGCCCATCGACTTCGCAGCTACTGCGAAGCCACCGATCGGAAGCGCAAAGGCGTGGACCGCCGAGGTCCTGACCACAAACCCGTTCGCTGCCGTGGTGCGCAGGACGGGAAGAATTGCCGTCTGAATTTCCTCAATCAACTGATCCTCACCGTCGATACCAGCGATGAAGTCTCCGATTTCGAGGTCTTCAACCCTCCGCTGGATTCCGCCGCATGCGAGGTAGATCGTTCCGCGCGCCGGGCAATATGCCGTGACCGCGGCCGATCCAACCTGGCCCGCCCCGCTGATCAACCCTTGTCCCAACTCGTCGAGGAAACTCGGCGTTTGCGCGGCCTGCTCTGCCGTTCCCTCCTGGCCCTGTGCCTCGCCAGTGAGGTTGCTTGAAAGCTGCGCTTGCTGTGCCGCGATGGAATTGCCAGCGCCCAGCACCTCAGCCCCGTATTGCGCGCCCGAAGCAAGACGGCTTGTGGTCGCTCCAGCTTCTTCGCTCGACAGACTCCGCTGGGCCGCTTGCTGCTCGGCCTCTCCGGCTGCGACCGGAGCCGCCGCATTCTGACCCGTGCGCTGGGCCTGCTGCTGATTCTTGGCCGCAGCGGCTGCCGCTGTCGCGTCGGCGGTATTCGACAATTCCTGATTCTCAGCGGTTTGCATCGTGCCGCCCTGGACGTAGGGATTGTCGGCCGCAAACTTAGCGAGCTGCGACTGATTCTGGTTGATGTCCGCCTGCTCCTCAGCCTGCGACGTAGTTGCGGCCGTAGTCGACGCGGCGGAATCCGCGGACTCAGTGGACTCGATAGCTCCCTGCTGGGCTCTAGACATTGGTTTTCTCCCTTAGATCCTTGAAAAAATGCGCTAACCGATGGTCGTTCTGCTCAAATCCAGCGAACCCGAGTGGCTTGCGAACGTGGTCAGTGACCAAAATCGGTACGTCGCAATGGAGTCCGGTGTAGCCGAGCCAGGACAGGAACCCCGCCATCGCCTCGATGTCCCGCCGCGCAAACGCCGTCGCCTTGGGGTCGCAACCTGCAAACATCAGCTCCGCCCTGCGCTCAATCCAAATCGCCTGCACGGGATCGTCCGACCCCTCCTCCACTCCCACCAGCGAGGCTGGGACCTGCTGCGTGGGACAGCCGTTTTTATCAAAGAATCTAGGAAGAGGATAACTGGTCCCGTCGCGCTCGTTTTGTTCCACGTGAAACCGGCGGATAAAGTGCATGTCAGTCAATCGCGCCTGCCGCAAAATGATCGGTCTCACTTGGACCTCGGAACATGGAGGAATCGGAAGCCCGCGCTATTTATGACTCCGTGGCCCTGTGGTACAAGCGACGCCAAGGGGCCGAGCTTAACCTTGACGCCATGCGTGCCCGCGTAACTGGCGAGCGCCTGATGGTTTGCCTCGAGCGCCTCAAGCGCCGAGTTAATCTCTGCCACGGGATCAACCAGACCCAGGTCATTCTGTGCGAAAGGGCGCCCGCAATCCCGGCACTGCGGCACTCCCAAAAGAATCTGGAGGTGGTGCTCTCCGCCCGTGACCTGATTGAAAAGGTGGATGTGGTGCACATGCGTGCGCCCGTCAATGTGATTGTGTTCGTGGCCTGGCCGCACCGCCCAGACCCCGCTAACCGGTAGTACCATCGTTAACCACCAACCTTCCCCCGTTCCCACCTATATTTTGTCCGCCTCCGGTTGATCCTGCCGCAATTCCGCCACTCACTCCGACCGGGTAAGTCCCCGGCGTTCCACCGGTGCCAGGCGTTCCATTCGCAATCGAGATGAGAACGCCCGCCGTAATCGTCTGCGCGCCCGGTGCGCCGCCGGTGCCGACCTGAACTGGCGGAGTCAACGTCACTGGATCGCTTATCGCGTTCCCTCCGCTCACGACGTTCCATGAAGTGACAACCCCGGCCCCGCTGATCGTCACTGTGACCACCGGCAGCACGCGCGCGCCACTGCCTACCGTGCTCACCGCTCCAATCGGAGTGCTGCCGTCCTGGAGCACTTCTGGAAGCGTGCTCCGCACCTGATAATCGGTGCCGTCGTAGCCCACAACCTGCTCGGACGCGAAAGGCACATTGATGATCGTCGCCGAGGGCAGGATCGTCTCAGCCGCCCCTTTTACCGAGGGGAATTGAGTGTTGAGGCCGGCCTTCCCGTAGATCCGGACAATGGCGCTCGTGTCTGTCGAATTCTGCGCCGAGTCCACATTGCCGTAATTGGTCTGGTTGAGGACGGTCGCGGCTTCTGACGCCGCCGACGACTGGAGGCCTGCCGAGACGGTCCCCGGCTGCACCTGGTAGGAATTCCAATTCGACTGGTCATAGCTCGAGCGCAGCCGCCAGAATGCTGTCACGCCGGGCGCCGCAGCCGTCTGCTTTGTCGCCGTCGAGACCGGAAGTACGGTAACACCACTACCGCCAACGAAACTCGCCTGCGACGAATAACTTAGCTCATGGTAGAGCGTCTTGTTGATCGACTGCGAGGGGTTCGTGATGGCGATATTGAACGCCCCGTTTGCTCCGGAAACGGTAAACGTGGCCAACGGTGGAGGCGCGCTCGACGGCTGCTGTGGAGAATTGGTCGGCTCCACAAAGTTGATTCCAAGCGTGTTATTTACAACTTCGTGCTGCGAGTACATGCCGAGCAGGATGGTGCGCAGCGTGAAGTCCTTGATCGAGTTGATCTGCGCTTTGCTGAGTGCCATCTACGGAGTCTCCGCGGCCAGCCGACCCTGGAACATGGGGCTGATGAACACGCAACTATATTTCATCGAGAACCACGCATCCGGAACCGCGCCATTATCGTACCGCACTCTCCACCGCTCATTGAGCTTCGAGGGAGTATTCCGGCTGATGCCCTTGCTTGGGTTCAATTCAAGCTGAATCGGCTTCAACTTCACCAGCCAATTCGGCTGCGGTGTGCCGTCCTGCCAATCCGTCACCCTGCGCGCGCCGGCGATAAACGACACGTTGAGCGCGCCGTTCCCGCGCGCATTCATGTTCAGGCCCTGGAGCTTGCAAAGAGTCATCATCTGCTGCGCGGCCACGCTCTCATACTGGCAATCGATGCCGGCGCCGTTATCGTTATAGATTCCCGGACTCACCGCCTGCACCGTCCCATCAGGACCGGCGGAGGCAATCAGAAATTGCGAGATGTACTGCTGCGCTGTTTGCTCGTTGATCGAGACCGGCCCCTCATTCGGGATCGGCTCACCGGTGATCGTCCGGTAAACCCGCTGGCCGAGGTATCCCTGGATGTTATCGACCGAGAATTTGCGGCACTGCTCGATCGTGATTTCCTTGCCCGAGTAGCGCGAGAACAGAAGCGGGTTGTTCCAGCCTTCCTCGTAATTCAGCGTCAGGATCACATTCGGAATGGTACTGTTCCCGACCGGGAAGCCCATCCGGACCTCGTGCTCCTGCTCGTCGATCGCGACCCAGATGCTTTGGGCAGCAGTCCAGTTGATCGTGTTCCACCAGCGCGGCAATTCCTTCGATACGAGCTCCGGAGCGGTCTGTTCGTATTTCCAGACACCTGAGCTGTGCACGAAAATCATGAACCGCCCGCACACGTCCACGGCGCGCGGGCCGCACGGCCCCACCTTCACCCAGCGCCGCGTGACGCTCCAGGTCGACGGATCGGCAGTCGAAGGAGATAGCTCGAATCCCGACCGCTCGCGCAGAGAGTAGAGCACGCCCTGATACTCGCGCACGCACCACGCGCGCTCGCCGTCATCGGTCCCAACCTCGATTACACTGGTGTCGCCGTAATAACTCTCCGGATCAGCGGCCAGCGAGACCCAGTGGCCTGAATAGAATCCCGGCACGCCGGTCTGGAAGATGCGGTCGACGGTTGCGGAGTAATAGATGTCGACGCACTGCTGGGGCTGAATCACGCGCAGCCGGTCGGTGATGTCAAGGCCTCCAGCGTCCGAGCCCAGCAGGTATTCGTCGGTGAAATTGACGGTCGCCGATGACGTCCCATTCGGGAAGATGGTGGCGCTGATGGGGATGAAGTCGGAGACAGTCGCCTGGTCGATGTAGGCATAAGGGCCTGCGCTTACACCGTCAGCCACCGTCAGGCCAAGAATCACGTTTTGAATGTAATTCGGCCCCGTGGGCATATTGAATACGGACAACTCCCAGCCGTTTTGATCGACGATGCAGGAGAAGGCCGCGGCCTGGCGAATTCCAGAGACGGTCTCAAACTCATCCATGAAGGCGATGATGCCCCACCGATAGCCCTGCGTCCCGTTCGGGCCGCCCTGGAGCGTGTCTTGCGGCACGTTGCCGGCCGTTCCGGTCGTATTCATCACCGGAGGCGGGCCGCCCGTGGCGGAATCGGTGATCGTCGCGATGGCGCCATTGCCGAAACTACCGACGAGGGCGAAGTCGCCGAAGGGTGGGAAGTCGTTGCCGTCAAACGTGGTCCCGGTCGGCACATCACACTCGTAGAGGTTGACGCCCGTCACCGCGTACCCCTCCGGGAAAGCCACATTGACCACAACCGCATCATCGAGCAGCGTATCAACGATCGAATTGGCTGGACCAGGAAGCGTCTCGCCCAGCGCATTTGTGTAGGTCTGGAGCACGTACACATCGCGGCCCGCGGCGAATGTGCCACCGCCAGCAGAGCGCGTGATAACCGGCTCGACGTCGGGTGTGGGCAACTGCCCACCTGTGATGCGCGCTGAATTATTGCTCGGAGGGACCGCGCCCACCCCCACCGCGGTCACGCCGTAGAGCGTCCCGAGGGCGACGGGCGTCGAATTGAACCGCTGATACATCGTAAGCTGCGGCGCGGGTGAGCCGTGCGCCACGGCGGCCACGTAGACGTTTGCTGCGGTTGGAATGTACTGAGCGGGAAGGCCTCGAATCCATCCGGCCAGCGATGCCAGTGTTGGCACCTGGACATTGACCGTGGTGGTGGGCGCGGCGGGATTGAGGAAAACGGGAATCGAGGGGAGAGATTCGCCGATCGAGTTCAGGAAGGTGATAACGATGTAGACGTCGCTGGTATCGTCCCACGTCCCGCCGGCTGCAACCTGCGAGAGCACCGGAGACGCCGGCATGGGCAGCGCATTCGCGAGGACCGGTGTCTGCTCTTTCCACGTGGCCGGGGTGAGGCCAGCTGCAATCTGAGCAGCAGACAGCACCTCAACGACCATGCCGCCCTCAGTGAGAGGCCAAACCGGCTGAACGGGACCTGTTGCACCAGCGACGGTGCAGATATAGAGATGGCCATTGCCCACCGCGACCGTAACGCCACTCTGCAACTGCGACGGCGTGCAGCACTCGCCCTGGAGGATCTGGCCGTAGCCGTACCATCCAAACCCGACCGGCTTCATTCCGTAGGGGTAGAGATTGCCCGATTTAAGGTCGTAGGCGGCAGGGTAGGCCGTTGGGGTGAGCAGATCAGAGAACGACATCCAGGCGTGGTTATAGGCCTGCGTGCCGATCATGTGAGACTTGGTGGGAACCGCGACAAGGCCCGGCGCGATGGCCACCGTCCGCCCTGTCCCGGTGGGATTTTCTATCTGTAGGGAGCCCGCGTAGTCGTAGAGCAATATGGTCTGAAAATAGCTTTCAAGCGCCGACTCCGGGGTGTACGCGCACCCCAGAAGTCCAGTAATCGCGCTGAGATTCTTGCCCTGGATGGCTGTCTGGATCCCGTAACGGGTCTCGACTTCGGTGAGGTTGAACCGGCAATTCTGTGCGAGGGCCGCGCAGCCCATCGGCAGATTGGTGGGATCATCCTCATCGACTAAGCCCAACCAACGCGAGAACTCGATCTTCGAGGCTTCGCCATAATTGCTCATCTGGGAAGTTCAACCTCGCAAACTCGCCAAAGCAATGAGACGCCGCTATATCGTAGGCGCGCGCCGCGGGTTCTACCTGACGGTAGGTTCCGAGGTAGTAGCGCACCCGGTTGACAGTGATTGCGGACTCGTACGATTCTGTGCATCGCGCCTTTCGGTAGACACCTTTGTACTTTCGTCCCGACCGAGGACGACAGTTTGCCCCATTTGTGGACCGATTCGAGGGTCGCAGATTCTTGCGCCTATTATCCCAACCACACAGGTTGATGTGATCGGCACGCGGCCCGCAAATCTCCGCGTGCATCACGACGGTGCTTGGCCCAACGCCCGAACGATTGGGACGCATAGCGTAATAGGTTTTGCCGCAGTGGTGTGGCCGAGCCTGCCACTTATGTTCATTCAGCCAATCAAAATCGGCCGCGTCAACGATCGTGAAAAGGCCACGGGTCAACGGGATGATCCGGCAATATATCCCATCGATTTTGAAAGGCTGCGCGTCGGCCATCTCCAATCTGAAAACATCGGGAATGAGCCGTGCTAGAGTTGAGACTTGGGGCATCGCTACCGCCTCCTGTGCGGTGGATATTGGGCAGGCCTGCGACGGCCTGTTTGATTCGATGCCCTATTTTACCCCTTACAGGCCCTGCAACGCGTGGTCAACTTCAATGGTGACGAAATCCCCAGCCGTGTACGCGCCGTTGAACGCTGTAGGCCCAGCAATGAGCGTCATGTTGTAGACGCCCGCCGTGGCGGTCGCTTTCAACTGCGCGACATAGCCATTGCCGCCGCCGCCAACCTGCAACGCTGTGACGCGAGGAGGGATTGGCGGAGTCCCGTTTGGCCCGGTAATGGGCTGCGCCTGGGGGTTCAAGCAGTTAACTGGCCGCAGGTCGACGCTCTCCGGGGCAGCATAGTTCCCGCTCAAGGCGACGCTGTAGCTAGTCGTCTTGAAGTTGTTTCCGTTCTTCTGGTAAACCGTTGTGACTTGATTCGCCATGTGTGTCTCTCCTCAGATTAGTTTTACGAACAGATTGAAGCTCCGCCATTCCCAACCCATATTGCCCTGAAGGTTGAAATTCCAGCCGAGCCGGCGATTGTTGTTGGCGCGATTCGGCGAGCCAAGCCGGAACGTCTGGTGCTGCTGTTGGCGCTGCAGGTCCGCCGCAATCTGGTCCCACGCATTTTGCGCCATCGTGCCGTAGGTCTGGACCCATGCCTGGTTGGGCCGCTCTGCACCGATTAGAGCCGTGATTGAGCAAGCCAGCGCGTGAGCCCCGAGAGGGTGAATCTCGACCACGCTGTCATTGGTCGTCAGCGGCTGCGGCCTGAAATCCCCGCGCACGCGAATATCGAAAAGGCCTTGCTGCACTTGGCCTGGTGTGTCAGGCAGGATCGTGCACTCCTGCACCGGCTTGTACTGGTTGGTTGGAGCCCCGGCAGTCTTGAAGTCGACATACCGAGGCTTTATCAGGTGTTCGAGCGGGTACTTTTTGGCCGAAGACGCAAAGGGCGTCAGGTTGTTTTCGTCGACTCCAACCGGGACCGACGGAATCTCCACAACCTTTTCGATGTTTGTCGAGCAGGCGCCCTGGAGATAGACAATCGCCATCTCGTAGGCAGTTTGGCACTTCGGCGAAAGGTACTCGTCGTTGAGCCAGTCGTCGTCTCCGTATGTGACGCCAACATTGCCGCCTACCTGATTAAAAACATCGAGACGTGTTTGCATTGGTTTACTTCGCTTTCTCTCCGCGGGCTTCAGCGCGCCGCTTTTCCTCGGCCTTAACCTTCACCCATTCCTCTGCCGATAGCGAATTCATCCGGACGTGATCGACCGAGATTTCGCTCGACATATAAGCCGTGAACGGATCGTGCACGTAACTGCATTTGCAGACGCCAGTCGTCGAGACATACTGAGCGCCGCACCGCGGGCACATATCCTTGGCCTTGATCTGCGCGCTCCGCCACGGAGGAGCCTGCTGAATCCTCTTCATCGCGAGCATGAAGTCCGCAACGGTGTGGTGGTACCGAGTGATGTTCCGGCGCTTCTCCGGCTGCTCCCAATCGTGGCCGGCGTCGTCCATCACGATGTCGAAGTGCCGATACATCTGCTCGTCCTGCTCGGCGATCAGATTCTTCAAAATCGCATCGGTGAATTTCAGGTACCGCTTGCCCTTGCGGTAGATGAACGTAGGGACGCGCACCGTGGTTGCCGAGGTGACGCCTTCCATGTTGCCCTCGAAAACGACGACGCCTCCCTGTTTGAGCATGCGGTCCTCATCGCTCTCGCCCACATACCAATGCTTGAATTCCATTGCCTGATGGCATGGCAGGAGCACCTTGCAATCAAACCGCTGCTGCAGGCTCTTGTCGCTCATTTCCTGGTTGCCGCGGTAGGGATAAACGCAGCGGCAAGTCGTAATGGTGTGGAAGCTGAAAGGCTTGTCAAATGGCCTGGCCGGAACGGTATAGCCCCAGAGCCCCGTCTCGACCCGCAGCTCGAAGGGCGAGCGATTGATGATTGTGGCTGGCTTGATGTCGCCGCGAATCTCAAGCTCGGTCAGCTTCTCCTCGCGCAAAGCGACGCGCGCCGCGGCCGACTGGCCGAGGTTCTGCAAAGCGACGGAAGTTCCGCCGGTGGCTGGAATTACTGCATCATCGGGAAGCACAGGATGATCAACGGCTGTGGTCATGGTGAAACTCTCCTTTTCTCCGAGAACTTGTCCCGCGAGGTTAAATGTGGCTGGTCAGCCCTTGACGGCTGGCGAGTCGGTTGCGAAAACCCGAAAGTTGCGGGTTCTCCTTAATGAATCCGAGGTGCGAAAGCCTCTGATAGGTGACCTCGTTCAAAAACTCCTCATACTGCCGCGCCTCGCGCTCCTCACACTCGAGCGTCTCGCGCTGCATAGCGTTCGCAAGAGCCTCCTCGTCGATTACACCGTGCGAGTGATCGGCGTTCTCCCATTGGGAGATTGCCGCGCGCACATCCTCGAGAAGAGGAATCTCTGGCCACGGTCCGCCGCCGGAGAGCAGGAAGTAGTCGCCGCGCTCGGGGAAAGGCCCCATCATCGGCGTCTGATTGTCTTGAGAAAGGGCAGACTCCCATTGAATCTTGTTGCCGAACGTCGCGGGCGGAAACCATCGCTCCAGGCCCCACCCCTTTACCGGGTAGAGAGGCACCCAAAACATGCCAATGCGCACAGCGTCGGGCGCAATCTCCCGCGTGCTGTACGCAAGATGCTTTTCTTGTTCCTCAAACTGGACCATATCCGTCCCCTCGGCGTACTCGGTCCAGAGTCCGGCCCGTTGAACGAGGTGATTTTCGAGAAGGATGATGCGCCAGTTCGGCTCGCCGTGCGGATTTTTGCCACCCCAGCGGAGCAACGTTTCCGTCACTTCGCGGGGCGTGTCGCGGAGGGGATCAAGCATCAGCGCCCAAACCTACTCAGTGGGGTGAAATAGCGCCGCCATGACCACCATGGATGCAACGCGCGCCGGATCGACCGCTTGTATCCTTTGGTGCGATAGCGATGCTCGTCATACCCGCGCATCATGGCGCTTGCAAACCATGCTGTAAGCGCGCCCTCGTCAAGCCCGATGTGATAGGCGAGATTGTGCTTCACAAATTCCCGAGCCCACACTTGCGCATCGAAGGACGCGAAGAGTTCTGTGTCCGGGATCATGCTTTCCTTGATTTCCCGTTCGATCCGCTCCCTCGCGGTCTCAATATAAGTCGGTGACGCCATCTTTTCTCCATTCAGAAGTTGGGTTGTGCCGTACGGCAAGATCGGGGCCATCTTCGGAGTGAAGGCGACCACGATCTTTGCCGTATGCCAAGGATTAAACTGGAAAGACTTAGAGTGAAATAAGTCCTTCCATTTCATTAATTTGAAAAACTTGACTGGATGGACAACCCGTAGATCACGCCCGAGGTCCAGTTGTTGCGGCTCGCATAATTCACCGCGTCGTACAGCCACGCATCCTTGTAGCTGGACGTGTTGCTGCCGCTGGGGCGCTGGAACCAGATGCCGTCGATCTGCCCCGGAACAAACTGCGGGGCGTCATTGAACCGGCACCGGATCATCGAACCGCGGTCCATGAAATACAGCTTGTCGATCGCGGCTACGGTGTCGAGCAACCACTCGACGCCAGCAATCTTTTCCATGGTGAACGTGTCGGGAACGCCATCAAACTTCGGCGCCTTGCCGGTCGGCATGGTGATTTGCTGGATGGCGAACCCGAGCTGATTCCACGACGCGCGCTGGGCGTTGTGGCCGTACCAAAAGTTCGCGGGCCGGTCGCGGTTGTAAACCGTGTTGCCCATGGTCTGCTGGACGCGGGTCAGGAAAGTCTCGACGATACCGAGGGTGAGCAGGGAGTTGGCATTGTAGGCCGGACTCTGGACGTAAGAGAGCGACCGATCCATGCCCAGGTACTCGCCGGTCGTATTGGGACTGACGATGTACTGAATGCCGTTGAAGAACAGCGGCGAGCCGGCGGCGACGTTGTTCACCATCACGTAGTCGCCAGCGACCACGCCGCCGGGGACGTTATCCACTGTGATCTGGTTGCCGGTGCCGATACCGTTCTTCGGCGCGTCTACCACAACCGCGGAGCCGCGCAGGGTGTAGTTTCCATCACCCGACATGAACTGCACGGTGTCCTGGATGTCGATGAGGCGCGAGCCGAAGGGGCTTGTGGCCAGGGAAATGGGGTTAGCGCCGCCGCCGGCATAGGTTGCCGAAACGGTCGCAATCTGGCCGGTGTTAAAACCCTGGAGCGATTGGTTGCGCTTTTTGGGCATCTTCGTGTGGGCGTCGGCGACCAGCTTGTCAACGGGGTTGACTGCGATAACAGTCTTGCCGGACGAGCCGATGCGCTTCTGGAGGTCGGTAGCGGTGATGGCGAGCAGGATCTCGACGGGGGTCATGATGCCCTCGTTGTAGGCGCCACCGGTGCCGGTCGGGTAGTTGCCGCCATCGGTCGAGCCGGCGCCGAAGCTGCCACCGTACTCGTACTGCAGCATGACGCGGAACTCTTGGAGGCTGGTGATGGTCTGCGGGCCCATGGTCGAGAACCGGCGGTCAAGCTCCGATTCCATGTTCTCGATGACTTCCTTGGGCGGCGTATAGGTCTGCAGCATGATTACGGAATCAGCGGCTGCCGTAGTGAAATTGGGGGCTGCCATGCGAATACACTCCTTGGCGCGATCCTGATGGGGACCTGGCGCGGTGTTCTAGGTTGGGAGTGGAGTCGCGCTCACGCTGAAAAACGGGAGCGGTTTACTTTTGCGCTGAGGAGCGATTTTTCCAGCGGCGCTCTCTTTTCTCCTGCGCTGTCGACGGCAGCGGTGTACGTCGATGGAAGAGATGCCGGTACTCTTTTCGTCCTCGGTGATTCTAAAATGTGCCCGGCTTCACACCGGGCTTGGCAGGTTTAAGGTCCGGACTGCTGGCCGACTTCGCATCATTTGCGCGTGAGCAATTCCCTCTGCCGCGCAAACAGGAGCGACATGCGCTCCGATTGGTCCATAGTATTCCAGTCTTTTCGTTCTTTGGCAAGTCCTGCTTCGGCCTGCTTCCATGCCTCGTCGGACGTCAACGTGTGCGGCCGCGGGGGTCCTCCCTGCACAGGTTCGCGGCTTGCAGTGGGCGCTACATCGACAGTTGCGCCCTCGGCGGCTGCCTGCACACCGGCCCCGTACTTGCGAACCAACTTGGTAACGATTCTGTTGAGGAGGCTCTTGCCGGTCTCGTCTTTGGTCTGGAGGATGGCGTCGAAGGATTTGACGCGCTCCTGCATATTTTCGGGGGTCGGCCGCGCGAGATACTGCCACTCGAGGTCGAGCTGCTGCTTGAACAGGTAGGGGTCGGCTTTGATGAACTGCTCGATCTCATTTCCGACCGCATTTTTAAACGCGCTAACATTGGTCCCCGGCATCTTCGCTTCAAGTTGCCAATCCGGGATGACTGCGCCAGCTTTGCGCAGCGCGTCCACAATCTTGTCGACTTGCTCAAAGGTGCGTTTGCCTGCGTCGGCAAAGAACTTCTGCGTACCCTCAGTGCGCGTCTTTTCGCGGGACTGCTTTCCGGCGCCGGCGGTCGTGGCCGCGTTTGCGGCTTCGATCCTCTTTGCCTCATCGAGCCGCGCCTGGACTTCCCTGCGCGCATCCTCGGGGAGGTGCGATAGGTCTGGGTCCGCCTTCGGTTCATTCGACGGATGCAGGTCCTTCTGGATGATCGAGAGCGCCAGCTTCATGTCACTGTCAGCTTCGCGCTCGGCATCGCTCCCGTACTTGTTGGCGGTGATCCTGGCATCAATCTCGGCCAGCGTGTTCTCGGCGTAGCGGTCGATCCACCGCTCGGCATAGCGGTAGCCGTCGTCCTCGTACTGCGGCGAACCGTCAGCGTCCAGAACTGGCTTTCCGTCTGCCCCTCTGACCTGAAACCGCTCCATCTGCATATCGATCGCTTCATCGATCTGCTTCGGAGTCTCCGCTGTCTGGATCTTCGAAACGACGGTGGTAAGCCAGTTCGCTTCGCCCTTGGCAAAATTAGCCGATGCGGCGGTCGGGAAGATGCCACGAAACTGCGACAATTCAGCGTGCTCGCGCGCCAACTTGAATACCGCGCCCTTGAATTCCTTGTCGCCATCGAGAAATGCCTGGCGTTCGGGGTTGTTCTTGATGAGGTCATTGAGGGCTTGGGGGGTGAGGGCCGTTTCCTCGGCGAGGGAAAACTCCTCGGCGTCGGCTCCCGCTTCGGCTGGCGGCGCTTGCTCCTCGCCGGGCTTGGCTTCTGCTGCTGGCGCTTCCTCGGCCGGCTTGGCGGCGTCCGGAGCGCCCTCTGCGGGAGCCTCAGATCCTGCCCACGGCGATTCGTCCGTGATTTCAACTTCCGGGTGCTCGGCCCTGAATGCGGCCAGGTCCTGCCGATATTGAACCTCGGCCTGGTAGGACTCCACCGCGTCATGGAATTGGCCGGGATCGAGTTTGGCTGGGGGCTGTGGCCCTTGAGGCGGGGCGCCCGCTGCTGGTGCAGCCCCCGTGGGAGCAGAAGGCGCAGCGGGCGCGGTAGCGGCAGGAGGTGGTGCCGCAGGCGGGGTTGAGGCAGCAGGAGGCGCAGGCGGTGGTGCTGCTGGAGCGGCTGCCGCGGGAGGCGGTGCTACGGGCGTTGTTGCCATGGGTAAAACTCCTTAGTCTGCGAGAACTTGTCCCGTCAGGTTGTGGGCCAAAAGAAACGGTCACCGAAGGGCGACCATGAAAACTTTAGTGAAACGGCGAATGGTGTTATTGAAAATACTGGAAGGGCCGCAAAAGCGGCTCGTTGGGCCATTCAAATTTCGATGAAGAACGCCAATCTATCAAAGCGGCCACCAATCCAAATGGCAAAAGCCATCCCCATACCAGCAAATGGGAAAAGCAACAAATTAGATCGATAAGCCTCTTCATTTCTGCGCCGCGAGCGACTTCTGGACGGCTATCTCCCTTTCGCTATCGCTTGGGGGACTGTTTTCAGGATAGGAACCGGGATGCGATTCAAGGGTTCCACCCTGGTTTTCAATTACATGGAACGAAGCGTATCCAGGCGCGTGCGGCGAATTCGGATCGCCGGGCTCGACGGCGCCCTGTGCCTCATCCAACTTTTCGGGCGCGGTGGGCTGTACGGGCTCCTCGCCTTCCTTGAACGGCACAAACGGCTTGAGCGGCTGGCCGTCCGAGCCGAGCGGCCCGACACCGTAGGAACCCGGGTAATCGGTTCCATCGCTGGTCTGCGTCCAATGGTCCGCGCCGTCTCCGTAGCGGCCGGTGCCGGAGCCATCCGCCAGCGGTGGCACGAGAGATATGCCGGTCGCCTTCTCATAGGCCACGGGGTCCTGGTGGGCCATGTTAGCCAGCCGCGAGGCCTTATCCGCGTCGTTCTCGTCTTTCTGCTGCGGCAGACCGTGGATGCCGGGAAGGGCTTCATCTGCGACATTGACCGCGGGCGGTTTCTCGCCAGCGATCACCGCGGCGCTATGGGCTTGAAGTTCCGCCGGCGGGACCACAGGATTTAGCCATCCGTAGGCCGATCCCTTTGCGAGCGGGAGTACAGCCAGTTCAATGCTGGCAACCTTGCGCGTCGCGCCGGCCAGCACCAGTCCGGGGCCTGTCGCCGGATCTGCGTAGAGCAGGGAGAGGACCTCGCGTCCGTCTGCCTGGAGTTGAGACTTGATCACGATAGCGGGCACGAGCACGCCACCCTTCGAGAAGATCACTTGGTCGTTGAACTGTTTTTGCATGCGTTTCTCCTTATTTTCCCATTACGGTTTCTACCGTGTCGATCAACTTATCCGCCGCGGCAACCGGGGGCTGCGAGAGCTTCGGTGTCGTAATTGGGACCTGTGCTGCCCTGTGCAGCATGTCGGCCGCGTCGGCTGCCTGTCCGAGCAATTTTGCTTCCATCGCCTGAATTGCAGGGTTCGGCGTCGGCGGAGGCGGTTGCCCCTCTTTGGCTGCCTGCATCTTGAGTTTATTCATGTAGCCCTGGACCTGCGACTGGTACTCGAGAGCGAGCTTCTTGTACGCAATCACATTCTGCCAGCCGAGCGGGTTTTGCCCCTTTACGTCGTCGTTTTCGCGGCAGAATTGCTCGACCGTCGGGAGCAGGATCGTGTAATCCTCGACCCACTTGTCGGGTGCGATCGATGGCATAAATATAGGCGCTCCATCGTCCGGATCGACAACCTGCTTCCCGTCCGGTCCAATCTTTTTGACTGGCGGAGTCTGGAGCAGCCGGCGAATGTCCTGGAGGGTCTTCGAACGCTGCGCGGATCCCGGAGAAATCGATCCAGGCAAACCCCAATAATCATTGAGCAGTTGCTGATTTGAAACCTCATCGAGCCACGCGAGCGCCGCCGGATTCTGTTTCTCGGCCATCTCCATAAGATTTTCGCACCACTGGCGCTTTTGCTCTGGCGACATCGGCAGGCCTTCGTCGGTCGACGCCTTTACCCTCACGCGGCCCTGCATCTCGTCGAGGTGCACGTAATTCTGCCGGAAGGGAGAGCCGTTCTCCTGGATCACGCGCCAGAGCGAGCCTGTGTACTTCATGTTCGCCTGCAAACACTCGATGGCGTTTTGGCCGGCCGTCGCATGCTCTTCCTTCATGGCGTCGTAGATGTCGCCGAGCGGGCCCATTGCCTGATCTAGCATTTGCTTTTGGCCCTTGCCTGTCTCGACGCCCGGCGTCGTGCCGGTTCCGGAGACCTGCGGAGGAATGCCGGAGATGATCTGGCAATAGTTCCAGAGCCGGTCGAGGTAATTGACCAGGCCGGGGTCCATCTCGAAAGAGAAGTGATAAACGGCGTTCGAAAGCGGCTGCTGGACGCCTTCGCCGACAGACGGCGTTGGATTGAGCACGGCGCCGGTGAGGGGCTTTCCGCTCATCTCGCGCATGTCGATGCGCCGCGGATCGACCAGGGTAATGCCGGTAGAGCACCGCTCCATATAGTCGTCGAGAATGTTCGAAATATTGTTGAACCGCTCATTGAACGGCACAACATTGTCGGCGACGCTGGGCGGGTAGAGGCCGTATCCCTTGTGAAGTTTGCAGACCGACCACTCCTTTGCGAGCACTGCGTTCTCGGTGTTCAGCACCTTCTGGCCGTGCATGCTGACCTTCATCCCGTAGGGATAAAGCCCCTTGAGCTTTGCCAGCAGCGGATCGTCTTTCTTGAGTTTGTAATAACAGTTAGGCTGGACCCATATCAGCGAGAAAGTTCCGCGCGAGGTGAAGATGTCCGCGGTAACGGAGAACGACGAGGAGAAAACCATCGTCCGGACTAGTCGATCGTAGGTCGCATTCTCATCAGTAGCGCTCTCGGCGCCATCTTCAATCTCGTCCGCCTGGTCCGGGAACGTGGCGCGTACCTCGGACGATTCAACTTCCCACTCAAGCGCGAGAAGCGGAACGTCTTCGATGTACTCCTTGGTTGGGTCGGTGTCCACCTGGAGTGGGCAGAATACACTCCACTTGGGAAGGCCATTTGCCTTTTTCTTGAGGCCTACTTGTCCGATGACCGATGCAGTCTCGCCCGGCTGGAAGTCCTGGGGATTGAGTTGCGCGCCGCAGTTCGCGCAGTTCATGCTGCCGGACTGCGCGACCTCGGCCTCGGTCGAATCCGCGCCGCAATCCGTGCAGTGAAAGTGGTCTTCCGAGATGGGCGCTTGAACCTCGCCAAACACCGGCTCGTTCTTGTAGCCGACCCATGTCCCGTCGATCACAAAGCGGGTCCACTTGAAATAAACGCCGTAAAGATAGAGGTATTGTGCTTCGAGGCCGAGCATGGCCTTGGGTTTATTGTTCTCCTCGATGATGCTGACGGCTTCCTGCGCGGCCTTGGCCGTCGTCATATCGGCAAGGTTATCGGCATTCTCGGGGCGCACCACGATAGGAGGCACCTGACGCGCCACCGCGGCAGTGAAATTGCGCCGGCAGGTCTGGGTGATGTTGTTTATGTACTTCTCTAAATAGCTGTAATCGGTTTCCTGGTTGTTCTGCCGGTACCAGGCAACGGCATCGAAGTAGGTGCGCGAGACTGGATCCCAGCCGAGAATTTGCTTGCCCTTGTCATACTCTGTGTTCTTGAGCCAAGTGGGCATGCGCATGATGCGATCAGTCGCCCACTGGTTGCGAATGGGCGCGATGATTTCACCGACTACGCGCTGCTGCTCCTCCAGGGTGAGCCCCGAATTGGCTTCTTGGACTTGCTTATCTCCACGAAGCGGATTTTGAGGGTTTCGCTCGGCATTAACGGCGTTATGGGCTTCGGGCTGGGGCGCGCCGACCGCGCCTGGAATTGGGACTGTCTGGTTAGTCGCCATTTACCGCCTTCGGTGGAGCTGGTGCTGCGGCCACTGCCGGCCGTGCTCTTTCTGCGAGTTCCCGGGCGATGCCCTTGGCTCCCGGTACCTGGGCGGCCAGCGCCGCCGCTTGGTTGGCCTTGCCCATGATGAACGCGATCGTGGGCTTGCCCTGTATGGGGACAATCTTACTGAGATCTGTGTTCTCGCCTATCTGAAGCGTCTCGACCGCTGGCTCTGGCGCCGGCGCGCGCAGGCCGGGAATAAGCAGCTCATGCAGCCGCTCAATCTCAGCTTCGAGCTTTGCGCACCGCTTCTGCTCGTCCTCGAACCTCTCACGCGAAACAAACCAGAAGGCCATTAGTTGTACTCGGTCACCTTGACGCTGGTTGCTGCGGCAGTTCCAGAGCGAATCTTCATCATCGTCGTGGCGGTGGTCAGCCCGGGAGGATTTGCGCCCACAATGGGCTGGCCGAGCTGCCCGATGATTTCGCCCTGGTACATGCGGTCGGCAATGGGCGAGCCCAACCGGATTGGCATGTCGCCTTGCTGCGCGCGGAAGATGGTAGCGAATCCGTTTACAGACCCATCGTTCGGGATCTCATAATCAAGGACCCCTTGGAGTGCATTCGCCGCTCCCGCGGCGGTGATGGAGCTCTCCGTAACCTCGAGGCGGCGCACCGTACTCTTGGCGAGAATAGAGACGAATGCACCCGCGTCACTGTTGATGTCGAGGATGTAAGAGTTGCCTGCGAAGCCTTGTACGGTCATTCAGTACCGCCCTTCTTGGCCAGCGTCCGCTTACCTGGCCGACTTTTAATGTCGGGAAACTTGTCGTGCACCTTGCGCTTGATTGTGGTTTGCTCTGTGGGAGAGGCGTTGTGCGCCATCGACAGCGCGGCCCGTCCATGGCTCTCATCTGGGATCGGGAAACGTCCGCCGGGGAGCGCAAACTGGCCCGGCTTCAATGCGCGGCGAGCTGCGGCGTGGAGTTTAGCCATGGGACTTTCTCCTTATCCAGTGCGGCTTACGTTTGGGAGCCAGCCTTTCGACATATTCGCAGCAGCCGAGAGGATTAACAACTACCCGTCCATCCTGAGTGCGCGGCAGTTTGCTTACTTTCATCATCGTCACCTGGCCGCATGATCCATCGCGAAAATACTCGCAATTATGACAAGCAAAAGGCCCCTTGCCATCGGGGCCTTCGTAGCCGGTTCCAGATTCTCCATTCACGCGCGAGGAATCAATTTCCATCAAGGTCCAACCGCCACCGCGGTATAAGTGCCGGCGCCGTTGGTCTCGCCGGTCAAGGCTTTACGTCTCTGCCGCGCGAGCGCGCCGTTATAGCTGATGTGAATGCAGCGCGGCTGCTCCGTGCCGGGATGAAATTCCAGGATCACCTCGTCGAAGGGCAGACCAGACTCGAGCCTGATCCAGTCGAAAACGGTCTCAAGATCTGCCGATTGAAAGCCTGTCATATCCGCTGCGGAATTGAGGCCAAGGTAAAGATGCTGCGAGTCAGCCGCCCCGCCCGCGGCTTTGTTGTCGGCGGGGTTGCGGTAGCCATCCGACAGAATGGTCGCGCCAAACTTCGTGCGAATCGGCTCGAGCAGTTCAATGCAAAGCTGCCTGGCATTCGATACGATCTGCGCATCCACGCCGGCCACGCCAAGCTCGGTATCGGCGAAATGGGGGGTTAGCTGCATGGTTCACTCCAGCCAATGAGAGCAAGGAAGGCGGCAAGTGCGGGAGCCGGGGTCAATGCTTGGCGTTCCATTCTTTAGCTGCGTTGATCGTGCGAACCGTCTCTAAATTTATCCCTGCCGCAGACGGGACACAAGGTGACAGCTCAACTTTGGCCGTAGCAAACTTTCGGCCCGGCTCGCCAAGGTGCATCGATTCGATCAGGAATCGTGCATTTGCTGGTCCCTGCGGATCGCCGTGAGCACCGTCAATTAGCTTTGGGTTGCCATGCTGGTCGATCTCAGCAAGCCAGTATTGAATTTCCATTCTTCCTCACAGTGCCGGCAGAGACGGTGCACCGCGTCTCAGAGCAGCCGGCCAACGTCGTTACAGAACCTCTGGCGGTACGGGCAGCGTGGACGGATCAACGTCGCCGTTCCATCCTGAAATCGCGTCCCCGATCAGGTTCGAGACTTCCGCGATATCCCCGATGACGTTGGGATCAGCCGAGGTGTTCTGCTGAATAGCGGCGTACTCGCTCTGCAAGGCAACCAAGACAGCTTGGGTTTCGCTCGACGCAGATCCCCCGCCTTTGATGTCCGCAATGATGGCGGCAATGGCGGCGATGGACGCAGAGAACAAGTTCGAGTACGCGGACGAAATGACGCCCTCGGAACTGAGGAAGCTCGGCAACGTGCCGACAACCCCAAGCAGTATTTGAAGTAACAGGCTCATGATTTCCTCACTTGGCCAGCGTAGACCACTGGCTCAGTACGGTTTGAATCGTGGAGATGGCTGAGGCCAAATTGGCTGGCTCGACAGCGTCTGGGTTGGCTTGGATAGCCGCCTGCCATTGCTTGAACTCAGGCTGCGCGATGGCGTAGGCTTGCTGCATTTTCTGCACGGCAGCATGGATCGCCGGGTTGGACACGCCAGGGCATTTGGTGAGCGTCGGCTGTGCCGCGCAGTCGGCCTGGTCTTTCTCGTACCCCGTGATTGTGCTGTAGGCGGAGTCGATGGCTTGTCCAGCAATCGCGACTTGCGCGTTCGGCGCCCATGCTGGCAGCGGGGCAGTAACAGTCTTGCAGCCGACGATGCACAGCGTAACCAGCAGCGCGGCGGTGAGTGACAGGATTCGTTTCATGGTGTTCCTTCCGTTTGGGTTTCCGCTATGCGGCGGTCCTGCAATTCCTTGGCGACGCGCCATGCAAACTCGTGCAGCTTGGCGAGATCGGTATACACCGCCCATCCACCCACAAAGGAAGCAAGGTCCGCCGATGTGACCGGCCCCTGAGACTTGTCAATCTGGTCGATGGGATAGTGGATGGTGGTCATGGTTCCTACTTCCCCGGCAACGTCTCTGCTTTGACCTCAGCGGGCGTCGGCGGCACAGCGTTCGATGAAACCGTTCCGCCGGTCACGTTGAAGTCCTTAGCGAGAAGCCCCACCGCCACAGGACCAAGAGCGGAAACATATCCCTGCCAGGTGTTCGGGCCGGAATAGTTCGCCCACGCTACTGCCAATCCTGCCAGCAATCCTGCGAGAGCCGTTTTCCAATTTGCCATGTCGTGCCTTCCTTTCGTTGCGGTGGCCTTCCAGCCCCGTTGTTGGCAGGCCTCGTTTTATCTCAATTGGCTTCGCGCAACAAAATCAGTTTACGCCCGTCTGCGCCAAAATCAAGCCCTACAGCCCTTGCTCCCTGCGATATTCCGCCAATTCCCGATCCGTGATAGGCCGCGGCTTGGGAATCGGTGCAGGCCGGAGTGTATCTTTCGGTACAGTCTCCTCTTTGCGCGGCACGCTAGGCTTGTCTTGAGGTGCTGTCATGCTCTCCATCCTGATTTCGATTCTCGTGATGTGCCTGATCTTCGGCCTGATCTGGTGGATCATCAGCCTTATCCCGCTGCCCCCACCTTTCTCCCGTGTCGCTCAGGTGGTCATCGCAGTGATCTTTTGCATCTGGTTGATCTACCTGCTCGTTCCGTTTGCCACGTTTGGGCATCCGGGACCGCTGCTGCGCTAGTGCTTGAATAGCTCCACAATAGCAATGAGCACGCCGATCAGAGCGATGATGGTCGTCCGCAGGTTGTCTTTTCTTGCCTGCTGGGCGCTGTGGGCTTCCAGTGTGGCCTTGACGACTTCTTGCTGGCTCAACACGAGATCCTTTCGTTCATCATCCCGCGCCTTATAATCGGTAATGAACTCTCGCACATCCACTTGAAAATTGCGGAAGTTGGACACCCCGGCCACGAGTGATTCATGCTCGCTTGTCATCTTCGCCCTCCACCGAATCCAATCTCCGTCGTCATGGCTTGGCATCGTGCTCACTTATCTCCCTTGCTCGCTCTCCGACGCTGGTCCGATTTTACGGCGGTGTACTCCCACTTTCTGGTCGGTCCCGCTCACTGCAACTTCCCCGTGCCCTGAAATGTCCCAACGCCCTGCATCACACCCAGCGGACTTGTGCTGGTCGGATAGGTCAACTGGTGCATCGCCGTTCCGAGAGCCGACCTCGCCGCCTCAAGCCCGCTACCTGATGTTTCAAACGTATAGGAGTTCGTGATCCAGCTATTGATCTCGGTGGTCACGAGCGCGCCCTGCCCATGATTATTCAAGACGTTCAGGTATTCGTAGTCCTGCACTCCGTCTCGGATGTGCTTCAGGCGGAGGCTTGGAAGGATGATGGGCGTTGTAACTCCTGTTCCCATGTATCCGGGTGAACCCGGCTTAACATTGCCTGCATAGAACAGCGTGCCATCTCCCCAATTACCGAAGGCGTATATTGACACCCAAGGGTCTTTGGGCGATGTCGGATTGATGGGCGTTACTCCACAAGTGGTCGCTGGGTACGAGGTGGTTGTATCGCAAACATCCCCGGCATAGTACAACTCGCCGCTCTGTCCATGTAGATACGTCAACCATTCAAAAGCGCGGTTGGCTGCGGGCTTGCCATCGACATCGTAATTTGAATAGGTGTATGTGCTGTCTCCAGGATACCCGTTCCCGCAAGTACCTCCGCTAGTGCAGCCTTGATACGCCCACCAGTGGCGCGGGATGCCATCCGTCGAGCCGGTCAGCCACGTTGCGTAATTCGTAAGATTTTGAAGTGGGCCACCTATCGGCTCCAGCACAACATTGTTCGAGACCATGATGTCAATCGAGTTCTGCGCGGAATAGGTTGTCGCGGTGACGAGATCGGTGGTAACGAGTTCGGGAATCCCTGGATTCAAATATCCGTGTCGTGTGGCAGCATTGGATATAAGCGTAGCGAAATCGCCGCTTGTGTGAGGCTCGTCCACTAGATAATCGAACAGCGGTAGCGTGCCCGCCGTTCCCCAACCGTTGGTAACAAAGTTGGTTTGAAAGTTGCTCCAGATGCCCGAACTTGCAACTCCTCCCGCCAGACTAATTTCCTTAGTCGTATTTTTGGAGCCGGAAAGCACTGGGCATGTTGATCCGCCTCCAGCATGTAGGTTGCAAGTTCCATTCATGATCGGGCCGACATAAGTGGTGTAGTTAGAAAAACTGCCGGTGTTGGGAAAGACGTTTTCGATTCCTCCAGCATCGTAGCGGTTATCCTTCGCTATCAGATCAGCGTCCAGCCAGATTGCCGTGTTCGGATCGCCAGTGATACCTCCTCCCGGATAACTCCCGCACGATACCGTGGTGGTTCCGGGGTTATACATCTGAATGCAAAGCCCGTTGTATCCCCAATTCCAAAGCATCGTTTTGAGCGTCGGGGTCGCGGGCATATATCCTGCTGACGGCCACTGCCATACGCCGATAACCACGGGCATGGTTGCAAGCGTCGTGCTGCCGCTCTTGACCGTGACTGAACCGAGGTAATAGCCGGAAGGCGCGGTTGGCGGGATCAGCACGTCAACCCAGGCGCTCTGATTATTTCCTGACGATACGTTGAACGGCCATGCGTTTGTGGTCTGGCCCCAGTATGGGTCAACTGCTGGAATCAGAATGTCCGGGTAATAGCCGGTCGTGCCGTAGAAAGTGTTGGCCGTGGATGATACATAGCCAGTCACGTTCATGTACGCTTCACGATAGACAGTAATCGGAAAGGGCAGCGAAGAAGTTTGATTTGAGATTGTGTTGCTGCCGCCCGGTCCTGTCGATTTTACAAAGCTGCTGGTTGTCACGCTGAGATTCGCTGTGCCACCGCCGGAGTCATGCCAGTGAACCTGAAAGTCAGCAAACTCATTTTGCGTGGCATAAATGAGTAAGCCGCACGGATACGAACCCGGCGCGCCGCCATCCTGCCGCACCTTCTGCATCGTGTCTGTAAGCCATGCGCTTGATGGTGTGCACGAAAGCGACGGAGCATAGGCAGAGTTTAACGGATCACTCTGCCCGAATGCGGGCAACGATAGAAGCGCGAAGATAATAATGTTGAGTAGTTTTCTCATGTTATGGCCCCGGCTTTATTGAAGCTACAACGATTACATGGTTTGTAGTTGGATCACCCGTCTCCGTCCAGCCATCATTTGTTGCTGCTGGAGTTACAATGGGGCCATGATAGGACATCCCAAATGCAGATACTCCTTGAATCAAGTGATAGCTTCCAACTTGAGTTTGTGGCGAGCTAGGCGCGGCAGAACCATAGTCCAAGCCTATCCCGGCTACATCAATAATCCATGCGTTTGCGTTCGCAGTCGTAATACTTACTGTTGGTGTCGCGGTTGAACTAAATGTATTTGTTGCCGAGCCAGAGTTGTCGAGCGCAGAGCCACTTGCACCAGTGAAAGACACCGCTTTGCAGTAGAAGGATGTTGTCAAGCCTGTCGAACCACTCGGGGTCACAATAATGCTATGTGTTCCCGTAGCTGGAGAAAATAAGTGGTATAGCCACACTTTAGTAAAATAGCCATTTTCACTTGAGTTTATGGCGGTCATCGACGTGCCATTGTAAGTGACTGAGTTGATGGCTATTACATTATTGCCCTCATTGATTCCGCACCCTACCCACAAATCAGGGCCGGGGCTGGCTGCTGTAATCGTGTGGCTCCACGTACATGGCGATCCTGTCGTAGCCGTCGAGCAGTCACCGGAGTCGCTGTTGGCATCGTGGGCTATAGTAAGTGGACCGCTGATCGTGTACGTCGCGCTTCCCACTGAGCTATCTCTATGATGAGCGCAGCCTCTCGCTTGTGCGTAGAGTGTGACGCCCGTGGTCACGGAGTACGTGGTCTGAGCCGTGACCGGGGGATTGGATGTGTCGAAATAGATCGTGCATCCGTCGCTCGTGCTGGTCGATGCTGTGACGGTCGTGGGGTTCGCTACCGCACCCGCTGCCGGAGAGAATGTTGGCGTTGCGGCGCGCTGATTGGTGCCGCCCATGATAATCGAAAGAATCTGGCCTTGCGCTGGAACCGCAAGCAGGCACGCGAGGAGTACGAATAGACGCTTCATCAGTTCACCGTCACAGTTCCCACGTAGTTCGTGGTCAGGTAATGCGTTGAATCGCGCCCCGCAATGCAGACAAGGTTTCCTGTTGCTGCCGACAGGACTAGCGTACCAGTGCCCGCTGTTCCGTAAGCTGTGCGAGCAGAGTTTTCATATCTGGCGCTTGACCCAAGAGCGGACAACGTGATCGCCGTGCTCACATTGTCATCGTTGAGGATGCAGAATTGGTATCCCGCTGCCGGTACAGGAACAGACACCGTGCAGGTCCCTGTGCAGACGGCGATTCCAGACGGGGCCGCAAGGGTGATGGAGGCGCTAGGTGTCGGAACCGCAACAGCGGGGACGGCAGTAGCTGGAATATCACCCGCGGCAATCGCCGCAGAGTTGTACACACCCGGTACAGCCGTCGCGTGCAGGACGTGCGTCGTGGTCGTATCCGAGTTTGCGCCCACCATATACTCGCTGGTGTTTGGAAACGTCAGCGTCACCGCTCCAGACGAGGCAGGGTAGGTCGATGTCGTCAGATTCGTCGATGTCCCAAACACCTCTTGGTTGCTCGTCTGCGCATGGTAAAGCGGCTGATTGACCGTGATCTTGTTCGTCGCAAAAGTGAACTTCGGAGTTCCAGTGTCCGCGCTACCAAGAGAACCACCGGCCGCTACTGAGAGATTTCCAGAGACGTCCAGCGTAGAGGTTGCAGAAGGTGTCTGCAAAGCCTGAGAGCCGCCGCCCGTAACCAGAGCGGTAGAAGTTAGGTTTCCAGAGCTAACAACTGTGACTGTGCCGCTGCCTCCGGGGGCGACCCACGTACAAACAGTGGGATTCGCAGCCGTACAGGAAAGGCTAGTATTGCCAGCCGATGGTTGAGCAACCGGAAGTTGGATAGTGTAGGAAGTAATCGCTCCTGTTCCGGGTTCGAGGGTGATTAGACCGCTCGTGGCATTCGCCAGATACAAGGGCGCGAGTGTTCCCGCTGTGCTCACAATGCTTCCGAGGGGGATAGTCGTCGCCGCTCCAACCTGAGAAGCACCATTTGCATAAACGTATCCAGTCAGACCGCTTAGAATCGGTGCTGTCGAGAATGTTTGAATTGCACTCCAAGTGTTCGCGTGGGCCAGATTCAGCGATGCTACCACCGCGCCGGTAGTAGGCGAGATGGTCAACGTGCCGTCACTATTGGCAACAGATGAGACAGCGCCTCCACCAAAGCAACTGGTGGTACATGGCGCCCAGGTTCCAGGATTTCCCGTGCCATCGGTCGAGTAGAAGATGGCGACGTACAGGGGGACGAGATTGGGGACCGCCGTTCCGCCGCTGCCCGTCAGTGGCTCCCACGGGCCTGCCAGGGTTCCGGTCGTACTTACGAACGCGGCGACCTTCGTTGGCTGGACCTGGGCCGATGCGCAAACCGCCGCGGCGACACACAAGAGCAGAATCAACCATTTATTTCTCATATTGCTCCTCAATCCGCCCAAGGAACGCTAGAGCTCCAATTTGCATACTGCGTGGTGCTGTATCCAATCCAGCAGCTTTCGTCATACGCGCTGCCGGGAGACACCACGGCGTGGTTGGCTGTCCCCCAAGTCGTGTGGTCGGTCAGTTCATAGGAATTTCCAGATCCGAGCGCCGCCAGCGTAACCACTGCATCCGTATCGGGTCCGTTGCGAACGCAGAGCTGCACGTTCAGCGCAGGAGGAAGCGGTGTGATCGTGCAGTTCGCCGTGCAGATGATATAGGTGTTTTGCGCTACGACCGTGATTGCCCCACTGCTGATGATGGTTGCGACGGGAGACGCGCACACGCCGTTTGTCGCATCGCAGATTCGCGCCGCAGTTCCGGCCGCCTCGCTCAACATTTCCTGTCCTAATGAGTTTGGCCCCAAAACCGCTGTCGTGCTCGAACCCGGAACAAATGGAAGAGTGTAGGTCAAAGACAGTTCCGACGGCAGCGTGGGATTATTTACGTCAATCGGCTCGCCTGTAACCGCGTGCCCCGCTGTCGAGTTTGGCGGCACAAAGCCGTGGTACTGATCTCGCCGCGCTTCTTCGATCTGGTCTGCGCTTAAGTTGCAGGTTCCTGCCGCAATGCAAGCAGGATTGTTCGGGCCGGCGATGAACGTCCAGCCCGGCTCG
>Ga0182030_10001802_pt1 | contig 44719 bp, 32 predicted proteins | sample 812S3MmetaG_FD_121299 | JGI IMG/M metagenome (GOLD analysis project Ga0182030, IMG submission 121299) | Permafrost microbial communities from Stordalen Mire, Sweden - 812S3M metaG (Illumina Assembly) | ecosystem: Environmental > Terrestrial > Soil > Wetlands > Permafrost | place: Sweden...
GAAGTTGCTGATCTTTTTCATGACGGCGGCATTACCCAAGAGAATCTCATTCGATATAAGCGGTTGAAAGACCCGCAAACCGGCAAATACCAAAATTATCCGTATCCCAAATTCATTGACATCCCATTTAATCCTGATACAGATGAGTATCCTTATCCGGTTGATGCGATTGATATGACCTATGACGGGCTCCATCCATCCGACAAAGGGTTTACAGTTATTGCTGATATGCTTGTGAAGGTTTTGGAAAAGTATTGAACGATTATGAGAATGGAATTTATGATCCCAGTTTATTGTTAAAGCCTTGGCTTTGCAGGTTTTATTGGGTCTTCAAATGTATTTGCTCCGCGTGTTTTTAATTTCCTGCGATATACTTTATCTCCGCAGGAAATATAGATGCTATCGAAATTTGCGCCACCAAAACAGCAGTTGGAAATCTGACCTGCAGGCGATGGTAAAATGGCGTTTACTCTGCCAAGCTGATCCAGGATCTGGATGCCCAATCGCGTGGCAACATATACTCTGCCCGCGGTGTCGCATCTTAGACCATCGGGCCATGCGTTATCGGCATTGTCAGGCGAGTGAAGCCATCCGTAACGTTGTTTGTAACCGAGCGTTCCATCCGGTTCAATTTTATAGATCCATACCCAATGGGTAGCGGACTCTGTAATGTACAATTGTGTCTGATCCGGAGTCAGCGTGATACCGTTTGCGAATTTCAATCCTTCATCAACTAATTTTTTTTCGCTATTCGGTTTTATCAAAAATATCTTGCTGGGGTTTTGTATTCCATCAGGAACTGTAACATAAATGTTCCCATTCCTAGCAACTACCAGATCATTGCCTGCTATACTATCTGCAACAACAATTTCTTTTCCATTGGCATCGTAGCTGATGATTTGATTTGTTGCGCCTGCAGCAACATAACGTTTTCCGCCCGCTCCAAAAGATGTGCCGCTTGCTTTCTTCGCATCAATAGCCAAGGTAGAAAGTCTTCCATCCAAACCGACTTTGTATGTTTTCGAATTTGGGATATCCTGAAAAAATACTTCACCAATTTCATTTGCGGCCGTGCCTTCCGTGAATTTATAACCCTGCCCAACCAGTTCCCAATCCTGCCCGGGGATCAATATATCAGTCAGTACCTGATTCGTTGAAGGCCCGGCCGATACAGGCTTTGGCCAGTCTTTCCAAAGCCAGCGCATAGCATCAGGGAAAATGGATGTTCCCTGATTTCCGTTGTGGCCGTCTTCGCCCCATATATGTTTTACTTCGTAACCTGCAAATGTTAAAGCACGCTCTAATGTTTCATTTGCCTTCCACCAATCGCCTCCATAAATATTCAAATCATTTGCGCCATCCTGCAAAAAAATACGGATTGGCTTTGTCTCATATTTGCGCACAAGTGTCGGATAGCGTTCCGCTCCACGCAGGCCAACATAAGTTCCAATAGCACTGAACACACGCGAGAATTCATTCGGCTTTTCCCATGCAGCAGTAAATGCGCAAACAGCGCCACTGCTTGCGCCACCTATGGCTCTGTCATTACCATTTTTTGATAAATGGATTGCACGGCCATCGCTTGTTTTTTGTTTTTCCACTTCGGGCAATAATTCTTCTAAAATGAATCTTGCATAATTATCGCCCAATCCATCATATTCAAAACTGCGGTTGAAACGGTCATTGGCAGCCTGCCTATCAGTTGCAATCACCTGACCGGGAGAAACAAAAACGCCAATAGTGACGGGCATTTCTTTGCTATTGATGAGATTGTCAAATACGACCGGTGCCCTCCATCCAATGCCATCCTGGTTTACGTATACACATGCAGGTTGCCCGGGTTTGTATTGTGCAGGCACATACACCCAATAATCTCTTTTGGTTCCGGGAAAAATTTTTGAGCTTTCAAAAGCAAATTTTAAAATTTCTCCTTTCGGAACACCAGCATGCTCAACGGAAGCAGAATCAATAGTATATTTTATTGAAGATATTTGCGCCACGCCTGTAAGGTGCAAATAGAGTAAAGGAAGCAGCAATATTTTTTTCATGGTAAAAAGCCGGTTGAATTATGAATGCGTTAATCATCAGGTCAACTTTCAAATAAGGGTTCTATTAATAAGCACAAAGGTTTTGGAAAACTAAAGTTCATGCTTTTTTAAATATGATTACGGCATTATTTAACGGAATGAGATTACGGCAGGCTGATTTAGTGTTTTTCAATCAAAGCATCACCTGATGGATGCTTTACTTATCTCAGGCAACGCTGGCAGATGCCACTTCTTTTACATTGCCCGTTCTTTTCAGAACGCCCCAATGCTGCAGTTCGCCTTTGATGGCACGCCTGAAAGTTCTGTATAACACGATCCACAAAAGCCAGCGCCAGATCAGTCTTTGGGGAATGATCCATACCAGCTTTGATATCTTTTCTTTTTCAAAACTGAATGCAAGCAAGGCAACTCCCACATCTATGAGCATAAAAGCAAGGTAATAGAAGCCGATTCTGGCAGCATTACCTGTTATTAATCCAATAAGCATGAAAAAATCTGCAAACGGTATAACTGACGGAATGATGTATTGAAAAATGAGGATGTTAGGCATCGCAGCCCATCCGAGCCATTTGTATTTCCAGTTGAATAACACATCACGGTTTTTCCAAAAAGTCTGCATCACGCCGAAGCTCCAGCGGAAGCGTTGTTTAAAGAACATCTTTAATGTTTCCGGTGCTTCGGTCATGGCGATAGCTTTGGTCTCATTTTCTACTGCGTACCCGCTGCGCAAGATGCGAATCGTGAGGTCACAGTCTTCGGCCAGTGTATCTGTTGTGAATCCGCCTGCATCCTCAATGGCTTTTTTCCTGAAAGCGCCAATAGCGCCAGGAACCACCGTGATGGCATCCAGATATGAAAATGCTTTGCGGTCAAAGTTCTGGCTGCTGATGTATTCTATGGATTGCCAACGAGTAAGCAGATTGACCTGGTTGCCAACTTTTACATTGCCCGCAACCGCGCCGACCATTACTTCATTTGAAGAAGGATTGAAATGCATCATTAATTTGGACACTGCATCTGGCAACAGTTTGGTATCTGCATCAATGCAAATCACGAACTCCGCATTCGAGTGCTGAATGCCATAATTCAATGCAGATGCTTTGCCGCCATTGGGCTTTGTAAAAACTTTTACTTTATGATGATTTGCAAAAGCGGCATTTACTTTTTCACAGGTTTTGTCTTTGCTTCCATCATCTACAAAAATAACCTCCAGGTTGGGGTAATTTCCGTTAAGGAGGCTTTGCACGGAGCTTACTGCATTGACTTCCTCGTTATATGCAGGAACAATGATGCTTACCAGCGGCGCATTGCCTCCATCAAGTTTCCAAAAAGGCTGAAGTGCCAGTTGCTTTTCCCTATAAAACTCTTTGGTGGCAATCGCTGCCAGAAATATGATCCGTGCAATTGAAAGAATGATGAATACAATAAAAAGTGAAAACAAAATGTGAGATCCCCAATAACCAAGTTCTGCGAGATAATAATTTATCTGGAGCACATAATATCCGCTGCCACGAGGCACCTCCGGCATCAGGTCTTCTTTTTTCTTTCCCAATAAATCGGCAACGGTTGTGAATGTGTATCCCTTTCCTTTGAAGTAACGGATAATCTGTGGCAACGCTTCAACGGTTGCTTCGCGGCTGTCTCCGCCTGCATCATGCAATAAAATAATATTGCCACTGAGATCCTGATTTGTCATGTCCTGCTTGCGTTGTATAACTCTTGCAACTATAGAATCAGCCGGTGTGCCGGGCTCCCAATCCAATGGGTCAATAGATTCCCCAATGTCTAAATAATTGAGCTGGCGGGCTATTGCAACAGGAATTAGCTCTTCAGCTTTTGTGGGTTCAAAGTCAGCATTGAAAGGTGCCCGGAACATGATCGTTGAACGGCCGGTGATGCATTCGATCAGCAGCCTGGTTGCTTCTATTTCCAGCACAGCCCTTTTCCTGCCCACTTTTGCAATGTTTGGATGGGTAAAAGTATGGTTGCCGATTTCGTGCCCTTCCCGGAAAATCCGCTTTACGATCGGGATATTATTTTCAGCGTTGATTCCAACGAGAAAAAAAGTAGCCGGCACTTTTTCACGGCTAAGTATATCCAAAATTTGCGGCGTGTACACAGGATCTGGTCCATCGTCAAAAGTCAGCACTAATTTTTTCTTGTCCAGCGTACCATATTTTTTAGCTACCCACTTGGATGGAAGCGTGTCATATTTTTCTTCACTGATAAGATACTCGCTGGTATCTACTTCCAATCTGAGCTTTCCACTGGTAGGGCCACCAAGTATATCCAGTACTTCACCCTGCCCTGAATACGCTACGGTCTCGTTGCCAACGAGTGTCTTAACATTATTGAAATTCGAAAAATCATAGCGACGGATACTATCCTTGCTCATATCCCTGTCATAAAAATCCCACATGCGAGAATCCTCTGACCCCAGCCTCCAGAGCGCAACACCGCTTAATCCATATTCTACCGCAAATCTCAGCGTGTTGAAAGTTGTTGCCGCGTCTGTAAAATGTACTTCGTGATCGGTTCCTTTATCATCACCATAACTGAAATGGAGATTATAAGAGTCATTATCAAAATCAATGCTTCCGTCATAACTTCTTGCGAGCGTCAATGCATCCTGATATTTTACAACTGTTACGGAGTCAACTTTCCCTTTGGCATTTAAACGCCAATCATAACCAAACCCAGCCAATGCCAGTATCAATTTTTTTAGCGGGATTTTTTTGGCGGCCTGATCAACTGCAGCTTCAATCCATTTTTGATGGCATATCGGTCCTGGCGCAGAGCTTTCAGAAGACTGGTCATAAGCCATCAGGCAGATATAATCATTGTATTTTGACAGTTCGCTCAAATCATAATCATTATTGAAAGGTGAAACATCCTGAGTCACGAGGAATCCCTGCGCATGCAATTTTTCGTATAGCTCTTTTTGGAACAAAACAAACGTTTCGCTTTTCGGCTCTTTCAATTCTTCAAAATCGATATTGATGCCATCCAGGCTGTCTTTCTTCAACGCTTTGATGATGTCATTGATTAGGCGCTCTTTTTTTGCATTGTCAGAGAAAATACGGTGGACAACATCGCCACGGAAAACCTGTCCAAAATTATTGGTGAGCATCGGAAGCACTTTGATTGAAGCCTTGTTCATCAGGTTCAATGCTGCGGTATCTATTTTTGAAACTAAAGTATCAGCATTTGGGTCGATGGAAAACCACTCTGGGAAAATGACGTTGAGGTGGGAGATGTTTTGCCTGAGAGAGGTTAATGATTCTGGGTCCCAACTCACATAGAAAGAAGCACGGATGCCTGCGGGAAATTTTTTGAAGGAATAAAAACTTGAATCAGCCTGTACTACAATCCCATTTTTTTTCCTGAATCTTCTCGGTACAGGGTATCCGCCGGCTTTATACGCTTCTTTTTCGTTTATGTATTTCCTAAAGCCAGCGTATTGCTTAAAGATTTTGCTTTTGTTCACCAGCCAACTGCTGCTTGTGTCCAACAGGGCTTGCTTTTCCTGGGCCGCTGCAAACTGAGGCAGACCGGGTGTATAGACCCTTGACATGGCAATCGCAATAATAGCAACCGCAAAAATCAGGAACAACAAAAGTATCCTGCCGCTCCATTTGAATCTTAGCCAGCGCGAAGATGAATCGGTCTGGAAAATCTGGTTAGTCGAATTTTTAGCCATGGTGTCTTGGCGGCAAATTTCCTTTCATTTAGTTATTCGCCAAAATTGTTCTCAGAATTTAACGAAACAAATGTCAGAAGTTGGCAGAAAATCTTAAAGTATAGTTCTCAAAAATTTTCACTTAAGAACTTCTCAGGATACGGCTTCTGCCTTTTAATAATCGAGCTCCAATCTTAGACGATCCTTTAATTCTTTAACTAAAGGATATTGCTCAGCTATTATCTGAAACTGTTCTCTTTTGTTCAGTGTTCGCTCAGTTGGCTGCTGCTGAATACTGTTCTCGTTGACAATTACTGAAAATGTGATTGCTTTGTTGTTGAAAATTTTCTGGAGATAAGTTGAAAGGTTTCTTTTTTCCTGCTCGATAAATTTTTGCTCCAGGTTATTATTGGCAATGACCTGAAAAAGACTGTTGTTGATAATCTGTCGGGTAGCTCTTTCAAAACTCGGGAGTGCGGAATTTTTGTTCAGGCGCAGTTGGTGGGTATATTGTTCCCACGCATCAGTAAGCTCTTTTTCTGTCAATGATTTTATTCCATCCTGATTAACGGTTTGCTGCCTGCCCGCCACTTCCTGCCTCAATTTTGACAAAGCACCAAGCGTAGTGATTGCTGTTGAAGGCTTTGCGATTTGTTCAGCAGTATCAGCATATGTTTCTGTATTTTCTTCAACCAATATTTTTTCTATTGATGGTTTTGTCTCAATGAGTAATTTGGCACGGGTAACACCCGTATTTGCAGGAAGCATTTCGGCAATTTTTGCATGCTCTTTTCTTCTTGGGATTTCAATCGGGTAAATATTCCGGAAGGCAACTGCTTTAGATGTTTCAGCTACTTTTTTTTTACCTGATACTTCGCCGCTTCCGGTCAATTCAATTGCTTGCTGTAAATAGCAAAGCTTTATCAAGGCCAGTTCCACATGAAGCCTTTTGTTCCGGGCAGCTTTGTAATTGATCTCTGTTTCATTCAGCAAATTCAATGCGCTGATGAGATAACCGGTGTTGATTTTTTTTGAGGCAGCAATATATTTTTCCCTGAAGCTTTCAACAGCTTCTAATAATTGGGCCACTCTTTCATCTTTGCAGACCAATAAATTTCTTATAAACTCTTCGAAACCATTCAGCACCATATCGCCCTCAAACCCCTTCTTGTTAATGTCGTCGTATAAAAGCATTGCATCTGCAAGATTTTGGTGTTGCATTGCCTCTATGAGTTTAAAATAATAGTCAGCATCTAAAATATTCAGATGTTCCAGCGTGTTTTGGTAGGTGATCTGGTTATTGGTGAAGCTGGAAATCTTATCGAGTATACTCAACGCGTCGCGCATGCAGCCGTCACTTTTTTGTGCAATTACCTGAAGCGCAGGCTTGTCTGCTTTTATTTCTTCTTTATCACAAATTTCCTGTAAATGGGCAACCGTATCGTTAATGGTTATGCGCTTGAAATCAAAAATCTGGCAGCGGCTTAAAATCGTCGGAAGTATTTTATGTTTCTCCGTAGTAGCGAGAATAAAGATCGCATATGGTGGCGGCTCTTCCAATGTTTTTAAAAACGCATTGAATGCAGAAGAACTGAGCATATGAACCTCATCAATAATATACACTTTATATCTGCCCGCCTGAGGAGCAAAACGGACTTGTTCTACAAGGGAACGGATGTCATCTACAGAGTTATTACTGGCAGCATCGAGCTCATGAATATTCATTGAAGTGCCCTGATCAAAAGAGGCGCAACTGTTGCAGGTATTGCAGGCTTCGCCATCGGGCGTTTTGTTTTCGCAGTTTATTGTTTTTGCAAGGATTCTCGCACAGGTTGTTTTGCCAACACCTCTTGGCCCGCAGAATAAAAACGCATGCGCCAACTGGTTATTCTTAATGGCGTTCTTCAGTGTAGTGGTAATATGAGACTGACCAACAACTGTTGAAAAATTCTGAGGCCTGTATTTTCGAGCGGAGACTATAAATTTATCCATACGGTTGCAAGTTACATTTTTTCAGTTTCCTGTTTTGGGTTTTTACTTTGCAGCCTTACCATCAGGCAGGTAGAGTCTTTATATTTAATTATACATTTTTGCTCTTTAGTGGTCAACTGAGAACCAACATCTCACAACAAAATCGGATGCCGCCTGAATTCTTTTGTCCGGTCAAACAAATAGCGATAAGTAACCAAAGTGCGGCTGATATAAGTCTCACCAAGTGTTTTGGCAATATTTACCATTTTTGGATTGAAGTCACCGATCCATTGCATTTCATATTCAGTGTAAGGCGTGTGCGGCTGAACTATTTTAGCCGCTTCCACAATCATGAAGGCGTCCACGCCCTGACCCTGGAATTCCGGGATAACGCCAAACACAATGCCGGTAAATTTTTTGTTCACTCCCCTTGATTTCATCCACAAGAATTGCAGTTTTTGGAGCAACCCGAACTTGCCGTTGAAATGCTTGAAGTATTGATTCAGGTCCGGAATGTTAATGAACATGGCAATGGGATCATTACTGTGATATGCAAACCACACGATTTTTTCATCCATCACCGGCTTCATGGTTTTCAGCAATTTTATCACCTGTTCCCTCTTCATTTCCTTTAAGCCACCATGGCCGCCAAATGATTTATTGTAAATGATGGTAAAATCGCCTGCAAATTTCTCCAACTGGTTTTTTCGTATATAGGTTGCTGTGAATAAGGGATCTTTAGCCAGGGCTTCATGCCGTGTCAAAACTTTATCGGTCAGTTTTTTCTTAGGGTCAAGCCCGAAGCAAAGCTGTTTGAAAAATGTTTTAAAACCGTAAGTTTCAAAAAGGACTTTGTAATAAGGCGGGTTGAAATTCATTCCATAGGGCGGTTCATGAAAGCCTTCCGTTACAAGACCCCACCATTTATCGCGCTCCCCGAAATTTACGGGGCCATCCATGGCCTGCATCCCACGCTGAATAAGCCAATGCTTCGCCACATCAAAAAGCATATCAGCCGCTTCCTGATTATTGATGCAATCGAAAAAGCCAATACCACCAACTGGTACATCATCTCCTTTGTTCTTATATTTTTTATTGGTGAATGCAGCAATGCGGCCAATCAGGTTTCCATCATCGTCCTTTAGCAACCATCGCGCACATTCTCCATGGCGGAAAGATTTATTCTTCGTTTTATCAAATACTTCTTTGATTTCATTGTCCAGCGGTCGAATGTAATTTAGCGTTGCTTTATTCAAGTCGGCATTTGCTTTTATGAATTCTTTTGCTGCATGTTCGTCTGTAACTTCAAACAGTTTCATAATATTATAATCGTAGTCGGCAAAAATAAAAGAAAGGAACAAAGCATAAGAAACAAAATGTCTAAAGCAGGGTCAATCCACCATATTTTAGGGAGAATTCCTGCATGCTAATCCTTGAATCTTTATTTGAAACTGATTTCGGATTTTTGACTCCACTCCCTTACCTTTGCAGCCGATTTTTAACCCTTACATTTAAATAATTGCTGATATGGCAAATGTTGGTAAGATAAAACAGATTATCGGGGCTGTAATTGATGTTCAGTTTGAAGGCAAACTCCCTGAGATTTATAATGCACTGGAAGTAAAACGGCAAAACGGCGAAACGCTTGTGCTTGAAGCTCAGCAGCATCTTGGTGAAGACAGCGTTCGTTGTATTGCGATGGATGGTACCGAAGGAATGGTTCGTGGAATGGAAGTGATTGATACAGGCATTGCTATTGCGATGCCTGTTGGCGATGCGATTAAAGGGCGTCTCTTTAATGTTACGGGCGATCCTATTGATGGCTTACCTGCGGTTTCTAAAGCAGGCGGACGCCCTATTCATGCGAGGCCTCCGGCTTTTGAAAACCTCAGCACTTCAACAGAGGTTTTATTTACAGGTATCAAAGTAATTGATCTGATAGAACCTTATGCAAAAGGTGGAAAGATTGGATTGTTTGGGGGAGCGGGTGTTGGCAAGACGGTACTGATCCAGGAACTCATTAATAATATTGCTAAGGCATATGCTGGTGTGTCTGTCTTTGCGGGCGTGGGCGAAAGAACGCGTGAAGGGAATGACCTGATGCGTGAGATGATTGAGGCAGGTATAATGAAATATGGCGATGAGTTCAAGCACAGCATGGAAAATGGTGGATGGGATCTGAGCAAAGTAGATATGAAAGAATTGTCAGAATCAAAAGCCACTTTCGTGTTCGGGCAAATGAACGAGCCACCGGGGGCCCGTGCCCGCGTTGCTTTGAGCGGGTTAACTGTTGCTGAGTATTATCGTGACGGAGATGGGAAAGGTCAAGGCCGCGATATCCTTTTCTTTGTTGATAATATATTCCGCTTTACGCAAGCTGGTTCTGAGGTGTCTGCATTGTTGGGGCGTATGCCTTCTGCTGTGGGATATCAACCAACGCTTGCAACTGAAATGGGATTAATGCAAGAAAGGATCACTTCTACAAAAAATGGTTCTATCACTTCAGTGCAGGCGGTGTATGTGCCTGCAGATGATTTGACGGATCCGGCTCCGGCAACTACTTTTGCCCATTTGGATGCAACGACGGTGTTGAGCAGAAAGATTGCCGATTTAGGGATTTACCCTGCGGTTGACCCATTAGATTCTACTTCGAGAATCCTGACGCCGTTGATTGTGGGTGATGCACATTATAATTGTGCCAATAGAGTGAAATTGATTTTACAGCGGTATAAAGAATTGCAGGACATCATTGCGATTCTTGGTTTGGATGAATTGAGCGATGAAGATAAAATGACTGTAGCCAGAGCAAGAAAAGTTCAGCGTTTCCTGTCACAGCCATTTCATGTTGCAGAGGCGTTTACAGGTTTGAAAGGCGTACTGGTGCCCATTGAAGAAACTATCCGCGGCTTTAACATGATCATGGATGGCGAAGTGGATGATTATCCCGAAGCAGCTTTCAACCTGGTTGGCAGCATTGACGATGCGATGGAGAAAGGAAAGAAATTGCTTGCCCAGGCACAGGGATAATTTAGTTTTTAGCGTTTGTAGTTTTAGTTTGTGATTCTGCGATTCAACAGTCGCAATGAAACTCAAGTTAACATGACTGCAAACCACAAACAACGAACTTCAAACAATGAATCTCGAAATACTAACACCAGACAAGAAAGTCTTCAGCGGAGATGTTTACGGCGTGCAATTGCCGGGCATTGCCGGCTCATTTGAAGTGCTGGAAAGGCATGCACCTTTGGTAAGCGCATTGAAGAACGGCCAACTAAAAATTCTAAAGGACAAGAATAATCACCTTGCTTTTTTTGATATCCAAAGCGGTTTCGTGGAGGTTATTAACAATAATGTATCGGTTTTGGTAGAAGGTGCAACTCAATTGGAAGGGAAGTAGAAATGTTTTATAAAATGTAAACATTATTGAAAATATCTGATATTCCTCAGCTTTCGCTGAGGGTTTTTATTTTAATTCAACTGCGGATCAATCGGGAAATTGACCATCATTTCATAATCCCCGCCGAGATGCCGGATCGCATCTTTCCAGAGCTCGTGTGTTTTTTTATGGAAGATTAATTTTCGGGTAGCCATTACCGTCAGCCATGATTTTTCTTTCAGCTCATCTGCCAACTGCCCATTGCCCCATCCGGAATAGCCGATAAAAAAACGGATTTTGTTCTTGTCAATTTTACCGATGCGCAACTGTTCAACGGCAGCTTCAAAATCGCCTCCCCAGAAAATGCCATCCCTGACTTCAAGACCGCCAGGTATGATTTCGGGGAGTTGGTGCAGGAAATGAATGGTATCCATTTGAACGGGGCCGCCAAAATAAACGGGCATTTTTAGCCCTTCTGCTCCACTCACCAATTCATCCAAAGTGTGCTCATAATTTTTGTTCAGCACAAATCCAAAGCTTCCTTCTTCCTGATGGTCGCACAGAAAAATCACTGTCCGGATAAAATTCGGATCCTTTAAAAAGGGGTCAGCGATAAGCAATATTCCGGGAGCCGGGCTTTCCATTTTATCTAAATTAAATAATCATCGCAGCCTGAAAAATATTTTATTCAACAAAATTTATCATTCAATTTATTTCTTTTCGCTGAAATAGCGATAAAATGATAAGGTTTCGGCAAAATCCCTTTCTTTGTGAAACCAGTGTTAAAATAGCTGCACCGGCTAATCTTAAAGCTTTTAAACCTTATGTTCTTTCGATAGATTTGCAATCCGCAATCATACAGTATTTATGAATGATTGATTAAAAAGCGCCAGGTGAAAAAAATATTCCCAATCATTGTTGTTCTTGTGACGTTATCTCTCATCGGGATTATTTATATCCAGATAAATTGGGTGCTGACGATGGTCGAAAATAAGCAGGAAGAATTTATTCATAAAGTTACATACGGTGTAATGACGGATGTGGGTCAGGAACTAATGCAGCAAAAAAGTTTTTCCCCAAACCTTAGTACGCTCCGCTTCCGGCCCGGAGTTACTTTCCACCCGACGGATCAGTTTATGATGGAACTGATGAAACCTCCAACGATCGGACAAATTTTCACACAGGCCCAGATAGAAGAGAAATTGCAGAAAGCTTTTGATAAATACGGATTGGGTGGAACAAAATTCGAGTTCGGTGTTACATCGGATATGAACATCGAACGTATGTCTAAGAACTTTCTGAAGGCTGTAGAGGATTCTTCCAATAGCAATAACCTCAGATTGTTCTCGCTTTTGCAGACTCAGGGGGAAAATAATTTGAATGTAGGTGTGCCTACTGAGTCGCTTGCTCTGGTAGTGCCTAATTATAAAAACATTGTTGTAAAGCAAATGTACTGGAAGATTGCAGGAGTGATATTTTTTACGCTGATGATCATTGCTGCATTTTACATCACCGTACGCGCATTGCTGGTTCAAAAAAAGCTGAGCGAGATCAAGAACGATTTCATCAATAATATGACGCATGAATTCAAGACACCGCTTGCTACCATTTCACTTGCGGTGGACGCGCTTAGGAATGAAAAGGTGATTCATGACAGGCAAAAGTCAGATTATTTCAGTTCGATCATCAAAGAAGAAAACAAGCGCATGAACAAGCAGGTGGAAACTATTTTGCAGGCAGCACTATTAGACAGGCAGGAATTACAGTTGAACCTGCAGCCGGTTCATGTTCATAAGATTATTCAGGATGTAACGGATAATTTTCAATTGCAGTTACAGGAAAAAAAAGGGCAGGCTACCCTGCAACTGAATGCCAGCAATGATTTGCTGGAAGCAGATGAAGTACATTTTACCAACCTTATTTCAAATCTTGTGGATAATGCGATCAAATATTCCAACGATAACCTGATAATAAAAATCACCACGCACAATACAAAAAAAAACCTGGTCATCCGTTTTGAGGATAACGGCATTGGTATGAATAAAGAAACGCAGAAACGTATTTTTGAAAAATTTTACCGTGCGCACACCGGCAATCTGCACAATGTAAAAGGTTTTGGCCTTGGGCTCAGCTATGTGAAAACTATTGTTGATGCGCATTTCGGCAAAATTAAAGTGGAGAGTACGGTTGGCAGGGGCACTTCCTTTACAATGGAATTCCCGTCAATGCAGGATTGATTATTGTTCATTTTTAAATAACAAACAACCGTCTCCGTAGCTTAAAAAACGAAAATCATTATCATGCGCATGTTGATAAATTTTCTTCCAGTTTTTTCCAATCAATGCAGCAACCAAAAGCAGCAATGTGGATTGTGGCTGATGAAAGTTCGTAATAAGAGCATGGACGATTTTGAATTGGTATCCAGGCGCAATGAGTAATTGCGTTTTCGTAAGCAGCTTATCTGATTTGTTTTTTTTCATCCAGTCAATCAATGAATGAAGCGCTTTTTCAGGAGAAATATTTTCTGCGTTCAGTTCGTAGGCATCCCATTGATAAACTATAAGATTTTCTAAAATAATATCAGGCTGCAAAATCGTTTTCATTCCAAGCCAGTAGAGGCTTTCTATAGTCCTGAGCGAAGTTGTTCCAACTGCTGTGATATTAGTGTCAAGATTCCCGACGATTAATTCAATAGTGCCCAATGAAACTTCAATGAATTCTGAATGCATAATGTGCGCCCCCATTGTAGACGACTTCACTGGCATAAATGTGCCTGCACCTACATGGAGCGTAACGTAATCTTTTAGGATATACCTCTCCGATAGTTTAGCGAAAATAGTATTGGTAAAATGCAAGCCTGCAGTAGGCGCTGCTACTGATCCATCATATTTTGCATAAATAGTCTGGTATCTCTCAGCATCTGCTGCTGAGGTTTCTCTTTTTATATATGGCGGCAGCGGTATAAGCCCTGCTAAATGGAGAATCTCTGCAAATGAAAGTTCTATCGGTGTCCAGTAAAATTCGATTATAAAATTGCTGTCTTCCTTTTTTATGAATGAAGCATGAAGCCTAACTTGATTTTCACCGTAAATTATTTTTTTTTCCAGTATCTGCCCATGTTTCCATTTAGAAGCTCCACCAATCAGGCATTTCCATAACACTTTTTTTTGCTGGCGCATAGCGGAATAAATATCTCTGTATTGTCCGTGCGGTTCCAGGCAAAAAATTTCAATACCTGCACCTGTTTTTTTTTGGAAAATAACTCTTGCCTCAACAACTTTTGTATTATTAAAAATCAGCAGAGAATTTTCGGGAAGATGAGAAGCTATATTACGGTAAATATCTTCGGATACATTTCCATTTTTATACACTAATAATTTTGATAAATCCCTTTCCGTGAGCGGGAACTTTGCGATTTTCTCTTCAGGAAGATGGTAATTGAAATCAAGAATCGAGATATCTTTCGGTTGCATTAGAACTGCGGCTGACTGCCGCGATTTTTATTGTCGGTAATTTTTATCTTTTTACAACTGGTACAACCAGCTTCAGCCCGCTCCATTGTTGAGTCACTGCGCAGACCTTCACGTCTATCAGGTCATTTTGCAAAGCGTAATTTCGTATGTGCGTCTCAGTTAAATCAGTTGCAATGCCTGCGGTTTTTTTGAACCAAGAGACCCAGATAATGATTTTCGGGTTTGCTTTGCATGCAGACTTTATTTTCTTTACATCTTGCTCAAATTCTTTTTTTGATTTTGCGAACAGATGAACAAAATCGGGGATTTCTGTTTTTCGGATAAGCTGATCAGAAATATCTTTTTCAATCAGTTTAAAATAATCTTCCGGCGCACCAATTAATTGCACGCGCATCTCTTCTGTAATACCAAGTTTTTTAAGAAGCGGGGTTCCTGAATAACCTGCAGTTGCCATTTATTTTTTATTGATTTGTTTAGATCTTAACGTTTTGTGTTATTTAAATATCGAATAATTAAGCATGAAAGCGAATTTTGATTCAAACTGCTTCTTGTACTTTTCCCGCAGAGCGGGACAAGTTATGCTTCGCCAAAAAAGTACCCAGCCTGCGGCGGGCATGCCCCAAAAGGCGACCCAAAAACGATTTATATCGTCCCGATTTTATCGGGATAAACTGTTTTCGGGAGAAGCTTCGATTGAGCTATGTGCTACTGTGGTTAACAGCAGCAGTTTCCTGATGGGTTCATAAACGGCAAAATGTTTTTTTAATAGCAATACGTGTTAGATCTTAACATGTTTCCGCCGTAATTCACTTGTTATCCACGCAAATATCGATGATTTAATCGCTGTTATAATAATACCCTTAGCTGTATTGGATTTGCGGGTACTCAAAGTTGTGGAAAAATTAAATTACCTAAAATTTGGTTATCAGGTGGGAAAAAGTGTTATTTTGTGTAGATTTTATAATATTTTGAAACAAATCCTCATAAATGATTGGTTTTCTTGGCGAATACGAAGCTACGCTAGACCCCAAAGGTCGCTTCTTACTGCCAGTTGGCTTTAAAAAGCAATTGCCGGAAGAAGGAAATGCGCAGTTTGTCATAAGCCGGGGATTTGAAAAATGCCTGACCCTGTATCCTATAAAAAACTGGGAGCCGATATTCGAAAACCTGAGCAAACTGAGTGATTTTGACCCTAAAGTTCGTGAATTCAGAAGATATTTTTTGAATGGGGCTACGATGATGGATTTGGACTCGGCGGGAAGGCTCTTGATTCCGCCAAATCTGAGAGAGCATGCCAGCCTTGAAAAGGACATTGTTCTTGTGTCGGCTTTAAGCAAAATAGAAATCTGGGATAGTAGTAAGTATAAACAGCTCTTTGAATCTCTTTCACCGGAAACCTTTAGCAGCCTGGCTAATGAAGTGATGATTGGGAAAGCGACAGGAACTTAACAATTGATTTGTTGAAAAGTTGAAATGTATGAGCAAGCAGGAAATCAAATACAATCAGAAAACAGATACAACTGATCAACCTCTCAGCCAAGCGACCGAAGCCTACCACTTGCCTGTTTTATTGCAGGAAGCAATTGCCGGGTTGAACATACTTCCAGACGGCATTTATGTTGATTGCACATTTGGAGGTGGCGGCCACTCAAAGGAAATTTTGAAACGGCTGAATGAACGCGGAAAATTATTTGCTTTTGATCAGGATGCAGATGCGATGAAAAACCTGCCTGCAGATAAGCGGATTGTTTTTGTGTCGCATAATTTCCGCCACCTGCAAAGGTTTTTGCGATTGCATAAAACAACAAAAGTAAATGGCATTCTTGCTGACCTTGGCGTAAGCAGCCATCAGTTTGATGAACAAGGCCGCGGCTTTTCAATCCGTTTCGATGGCGATCTGGATATGCGCATGGACAAGCGTCAATCATTAACCGCTTTTGATGTAGTAAGCAAATATTCCGAAGAGCAATTGCATAAGATTTTTGAACTGTATGGCGAAGTAACCAATTCAAAAACATTGGCGAGGGCGATTGTCAATTTGCGGAATAATGCATCGATGAAAACGATCCGGAATTTCAAGAATGCTTTGAATGCACTGGTGAAAGGGAACCCAAATAAATACTTTGCCCAGGTGTTCCAAGCTTTAAGGATTGAAGTAAATGATGAACTCGGAGCGCTGAAAGAGATGCTTGAACAAGCAACGGATTTGCTTAAACCCGGTGGAAGGATTGCGGTTATCACATTTCACTCACTTGAAGACAGGATTGTAAAGAATTTTTTTAAGAAAGGATCATTTGAAGACGAGCAGATTAACCCCTTCACACAAAGTATTGCTGGACCTGTATTTCAAGCCGTAACAAAGAAACCAATTACACCAGATGATAAGGAACTGAAAGAAAACCCACGATCGCGCAGCGCAAAACTGCGTGTCGCGGAGAGGTTGTAAGACTAATAAAATATTACTCCATCGTAATAATCAAAACAAATTTTAATATCCCTGAATTCCCACTAACAAATAAACATGGAAGAGCAAGCAAAGAACAAAGATATCAAGATTGAATGGAGAAAATTTTTGAGCCATAAATGGATCGTAAAGAACATTCCATTCTTCCTGTTTCTTACTGCATTGGCCGTGGTTTATATATATAATGGTCATTATGCAGATAAGACGATCCGAAATATAAACAAAGCAACAAATGATTTAAAAGAACAGCAATACGAATACAAAACATTAAAAAGTGAAGTAATGTTCCGCAGCAAGCAGAGTGAACTGGCAAAAGCAGTTGAGCCCTTTGGGTTGAAAGAATTGACAGCTCCGCCCATTGTGCTGGAAGATAGTGTAAGCGATAAAAGAGTGGTAAGTAGTAAGTAGTGAGTGTTAGGTTTTAAAGCAATATCAGGTATTTCTAAAAAAAATATAATTAACGGTGGAGGTTAAACGCGATATATTATGGAGAGTGTATTTGTGCTTCTTAGGCATAGCGATGTTGTGCCTGATTGTGCTGGGCAAAGCTGTTTATATTCAGCGTGTGCAGGGCAGTTACTGGAAAAGCCTCAGCGACAGTATGCATATCAAACAAAATGAACTGGATGCTGAACGAGGAACACTTTACAGCGAAAATGGCGACATGCTCAGCACTTCTATCCCCTTTTTTAATATATATATTGATTTTGCGGCAGACGGGTTGCGGGAAAAAAATGGAAAGCGCTTTAAAGAAAACCTGGACTCATTGAGCTTGTGCCTTGCGAATTTATTTAAGGACCAAAAAGCGTCTACATATAAACGTGAACTTCAGAAAGGGTACAACGACAATGACAGGTATTATCTGCTGCAATCAAACATCTCATTTGAGCAATATAAAGAGTTGCGAAAATTCCCGTTGGTGAGACTGGGCAAAAATAAAAGCGGCTTCATTACAGAAGTGAATAATAAAAGGCTGAATCCTTTTGGCTTATTAGCCAACAGGACGATTGGCCTTGCCAGGGCGAATGCCCAGAATGTAGGCCTGGAGCGCACTTACGACAGTTCATTGAAAGGAGTAAATGGCAGCCGCCTTGTAAGGTACATGGCCGCGGGAGCTTATATCCCTGTTGAAGGTTCAGAAATTGACCCAGAAAACGGAAAAGATATTGTTACGACGCTCGATGTGAATATTCAGGATATAGCCGAAAACGCATTGCTGAAATCAATGGTTGAAAATGAAGCTGAGCATGGCACCTGCATAGTGATGGAAGTGGCAACGGGCAAAATAAAAGCTATAGCGAATCTCGGACGACAGCATGATGGTAGTTATTGGGAAGATTATAATTATGGATTAAATGCTACTGAGCCAGGATCCACAATTAAGCTGGCAACCTTGCTTTCAGTTTTAGGCGAAGGCAAAACAACATTGACCGATATGGTTGATGTGGGCTCTGCCGGAAGAGATTGGGTTGGCGTCAGAATGGTGAATGATGCCGAACGTGCGCCAAAACCAATTATGTCTGTAAAAGAATGTTTTGAACACAGTTCCAATGTTGGCATGAGCAAACTGGCTTACAAAACTTTTGCTACGCAACCTGATAAATATTTAAGCTACCTGCACAAGTTCCATCTGGATTCAAAAACAGGGATTGATTTAATGGGCGAAGGAAGACCGGTTCTGCCCAAGATCAAGCGTAACAATGAGGGCTTGCATGCTATGGTCACGATGAGTTTCGGATATGCTATTCAGGTAACCCCGTTGCAGACATTGACATTATATAATGCTGTTGCTAACAACGGTAAAATGATGAGGCCCTATTTAGTGAACCGTATCCAAAATTTTGCCCAGGCGGTAAAAGAGATTTCACCTCAAGTGATAGAAGAAAGCATCGCTGACAGTAATGTAATAAAAGCCGCACAGGAATGCATGCTTGCAGTAACGACTGATGGTACCGGAAAAAAAGCATTTAAAGGCGCATTGTATAAAGTAGCAGGAAAAACCGGGACCGCGCATGTTGCGGGTCGTGATGATAATGGAAATAAAATCGGTTATGACGCAGGAATATATCAGGCCTCTTTTGTTGGATATTTTCCTTTTGAGAAACCACAGTATAGCTGCATTGTTGTCATCCGTACCAAGGCTCACCCGAAATTTCACATGGGTGGCGAAGTTTCTGCACCTGTGTTCAGGGAGATTTCAGACAAACTCTATGCGTTGAATGCAGTGCGGAATTCAGGCAGTGATATAACGAGCATCAAAAAAGACAGTGCTGGTTTTTATTATGCAGGCTTATCAAAAGATATTAAGAAAGTGATGAAGGCACTCGATGCGAGTTATACGGACTCCTCCGGTGAGAATGATTGGGCAAGATTGTATGCCAGCAATTACGAGCCGGTGTTAAGTAGGGAAACGATCAATAAACAAGTGATGCCTGATGTTAAAGGTATGGGACTGAAAGATGCTTTGTATATGTTGGAGCACATGAATGTGAGAGTGGCGGCTAATGGAAGAGGGAAAGTGAAATGGCAATCAGTTCTGCCAGGGTCGACAATTTCAAAAAGCCAAACGGTAAAGATTGAGTTGAATTAATTTTTTTAAAGGAAACCAATAAAGGTTCAATGGCTATACTGCAGGAAATATTGTACAAGGTGAATATCCGATCTGTTCATGGAAATCTTGGATGTGTTGTGCATGACCTGCAGGTTGATTCAAGAAAAATAAACAAGGGCTCACTGTTCATTGCAGTGAAAGGCGTGAGCGCCGATGGTCATCAGTTCATTGAATCGGTAATTGAAAAGGGTGCGGCGATTGTCATTTGTGAGGTATTGCCCGCAACATTAAATGAAGATGTGACATATGTGCAGGTCGAAAACTCCGCGATAGCATCGGGATTTATAGCACATAATTTTTACGGGCAGCCCTCTGAAAAATTAAAATTGGTGGGCGTGACAGGTACTAACGGAAAGACGACCATTGCAACATTGTTATATAAGCTCTTTACAGTATTGGGTTATAAATGCGGATTGATCAGCACAGTGCAAAATCAGGTGGGCACTATCACTATTCCTGCGACGCACACCACACCGGATGCAATTAGTCTGAATGGTTTATTAAAACAAATGGTTGATGCGAACTGTACCCATGTGTTTATGGAAACCAGTTCTCATGCTATTCATCAGCATCGCATAGCGGGATTAAAATATGCTGGTGGCATTTTCAGCAATATCACGCATGACCATTTGGATTATCATAAAACATTTGATGAGTATATCCGTGTGAAGAAATCATTTTTCGACTCATTGCTCTCATCAGCTTTCGCTGTATCCAATGCAGATGACAGGCGCGGAATTGTGATGCTGCAGAATACGAACGCAAAGAAATATTTGTACAGCCTGAAAACAATGGCTGAGTTCAAAGGGAAAATTTTGGAAAACAATCTTACCGGCCTCGTGATGGATGTGAACGGCCAGGAAGTGCATTTCAGACTGATAGGGGAGTTCAATGCATATAATCTGCTTGCGGTGTATGGTGCTGCAATTTGTTTGGGAGAAGATAAACAGGAAGTGCTTCGTTGCCTGAGTGTGCTGAGTGGTGCAGAAGGAAGATTTGATTATATCATGTCGAAAAATGAAAAAGTGATTGGTATTGTGGATTACGCACACACCCCAGATGCATTGTTAAATGTGCTGGCAACAATAAAAAAATTGCGCAAGGGATATGAGCAGGTGATAACCGTTGTTGGTTGCGGGGGCGACAGGGACAAAACAAAAAGACCTGTGATGGCGGAGGTGGCATGCGAGCAAAGCGACAGGGTAATATTCACTTCTGATAACCCGCGAAGCGAAGATCCGGTGGAGATTTTAAAAGAAATGGAAACTGGCCTGAACACTGCGGCGAAAAGAAAATCTATTTCGATTGCTGACCGAAAAGAAGCGATTAAAACGGCGGTAAGTTTTTCAAAGCCAGAAGATATAGTGCTGATTGCAGGCAAAGGGCATGAGAAATACCAGGAAATAAAAGGAGTGAAATATCCTTTCGATGATAAAGAAGTTTTGCAAGATGTTTTTGAGATGCTGGGAAAATAAGTTTGGAGTTAATACTTCAGAGTCCGGGCTGCAGACTTCTGACAATTGACTCAGAACTATAAAACAAGGCCTGTTGCTACCCTGAAAATTTATGCAGTTGATTCTACCCTTCACAGCAGTGAAGCCAAGAGTTACAGCAAACTGTAACTCTTGGCAGAATGCTGAACGAAGAACGGATTCACAGAATTATGTAACGGGCAATAATATCGTGAAAAGATAGACGGTTTTTAAAATAAAGATTGAAACTTCAAAAGAAAATAAACAAAAAAAGCCGGCATGCTGTATCACTTGTTCGATTGGCTTAAACAGATTGGTGTAAAAGTTCCTGGCGGGGCGTTGCTCCAGTTCATCACATTCCGCGTGATGCTGGCTGTGTTGCTATCGTTAGTGATTACAATGATATATGGCAAAAGGCTTATCAATTACCTACGTAAAAGGCAGGTAGGTGAGTCCGTTAGGGAATTGGGTCTGGCAGGGGAGCAACAAAAAAAGGGAACGCCAACAATGGGCGGCATCATCATTATTATCGCAATCCTGCTTCCCACTTTGCTTTTGGCTAATCTGAATAAAGCCTATATAAGACTGATGATTTTCAGTACAATCTGGCTTGGCATTATTGGTTTTATTGATGATTATTTAAAACTCAGAGCAAAGCGAATTGCGCAGCAACAGGGCGTTGCATATAAAAAAGGTGATAAGGATGGATTAGCCGGATGGTTTAAAATTCTTGGTCAGGTAGTGTTGGGATGCGTAGTTGCTTTCACATTGTACTTCAATAAAAATGTGGTTGTGCAGCGGGAAGGTTTTGGACCAACACAAATCGTGCTTCATGAAAAAGAAAGAATAGTCGGTGACACAGTTATGAAGATAATCGATGGGGTAGGCCACAAATATTATAATGTGAAAACACCAATCACTACTATACCATTCGTGAAAACACATGAGTTCAACTACTCAAAATTATTGCCTGAATCGCTGAGAGAGTACACATGGATTTTGTACACATTGATTGTGATTTTTATTATCACTGCAGTTTCCAATGGCGCAAATATCACCGATGGGCTGGATGGTCTGGCAACAGGTGTTAGCGCCATTATCGGAGTTTGCCTTGGTGTATTTGCATACACAAGTGGCAACATTCGTCTAGCGGAATACCTGAACATCATGTATATCCCAAACCTTGGCGAACTGTCCATTTTCATTGGCGCATTGATTGGCGCATGTGTTGGCTTTCTCTGGTATAATGCTTATCCCGCGCAGGTTTTCATGGGCGATACAGGAAGCCTCATGTTGGGTGGCATCATTGCGTCATTGGCGATCATCGTCCGGAAAGAATTGTTGATACCGATTTTCTGCGGAGTGTTTCTGGTAGAAGTGCTAAGTGTATCAATACAGGTAACTTATTTTAAGTATACCAGAAAAAAATTTGGCGAAGGGAGAAGGATTTTTTTAATGAGCCCTTTGCATCATCATTACCAGAAACTCGGATACAATGAAAGCAAAATAGTGACCCGATTTTGGATTGTGACAATCCTGTGTGTGTTGTTTTCGATAGTGACTTTAAAGATCAGGTAATAAATAACGCAGCGCAAAATATTGTGGTGCAGAACATCAGTCCAATACTTTTGAAGAACTCCCCGAATCCGTCATCCGGCTGGAAAGCAAATCCTGTTTGTAACAATTATGAATACACGTATATCTATATTGGGCGGGAGCGAGAGCGGCGTTGGCGCAGCTTTACTTGCAAGGCTGCAAGGATATGATGTATTCGTTTCGGATGGCGGTGAAATGAAAGAAAATTACAAAAAAGAATTGCTTCAAAACAAAATTGAGTTTGAGGAAAACGGGCATACTGAAGAAAGAATACTGAATGCTGATGAAGTCATGAAAAGCCCCGGTATTCCTGAAAAAAATGAACTGGTAAAAAAAATACGTGCAAAGGGAATTCCGGTAATCAGTGAGATTGAGTTAGCGTACAGGCATAAAGGTGAAAGTAAAATCATCGGTATCACAGGAAGCAACGGCAAAACTACAACCACGGCGATGACTCATCACATCTGTAAGGAAGATGGGCTTGATTGCGCACTTGTCGGGAATATTGGCTACTCCTTTGCAAAGCAGGTTGCCGAAGAACCAAAGCAATGGTACATCGCAGAAATCAGCAGTTTTCAGTTAGATGATATAAAGACTTTCAGGCCCGATGTGGCAATACTCACCAATATTACTGAAGACCATCTTGACCGCTACGAAAACAAGTTTGAAAAATATATTCATAGCAAGTTCAGGATAGTGATGAATCAAACGAAAGAAGATTATTTCATTTATTGTGATGACGACCCTGTTACAAAACAATATATCGGCCAGTATTCTTTACAAACTAACCCATTACCAATTACCATGCAACATGAACTCAAAAACGGAGGTTTTATCCGCAACGGCCAAATGACGCTGGCGACGGGAACCGAAAAAGTGCAGATGAGCATTTATGACTTTGCGCTGAAAGGTATCCATAACCAGTATAATACAATGGCAGCGGGGCTTGCCGCGGCAACCATCGGCATACGAAAAGAAAAAATACGAGATGCCATTAAAAGCTTTGAGGCACTGGAGCACCGTATGGAATTTGTGCTGACGGTAAAAGGTATAGATTTTATCAACGACAGTAAAGCTACCAATGTGAACAGCACGTGGTATGCATTGGAGACTATGACGAAGCCGACTATTTTAATATTAGGCGGGGTAGATAAAGGAAATGATTACTCGCTGATACGTGAATTGGTAAAAGAGAAAGTGAAAGCAATTGTATGTATGGGTGTTGATAACAGGAAAATACATGATGCATTTCAAAATGATGTACCGGTGATAGTAAATACAGCAAGCGCATCGGAAGCAACAAAAGCAGCTTTTCATTTTGCAAATAAGGGAGATGTGGTACTCTTGAGCCCGGCATGTGCAAGTTTCGATTTGTTCAAAAACTATGAAGACAGGGGAAAGCAATTTAAAGAAGCAGCCCGGGATTTGTAATTATCGAATATTGATTATATATCAAATGAACGATTTTCTAACAATAGAAAGAAGCCCATTCAGGGATCTGGGTTCACGCACCAAAGGTGATAAAGTTATTTGGGCTGCAGTTGTGCTGCTTGCATTGATGTCATTGCTTGCGGTATACAGCTCAACAGGGCTGCTCGCTTACAAAATGTACAAAGGCAATAACGAAGTATATCTCTTCAGGCAATTAGTTTTCATTTTTATTGGTGTATTGATAATTTATTTCGCGCACCAGGTTAACTATACTATCTATTCAAAAGTTGCGCTGATATTATTCCTTATATCTATACCATTATTGGTTTACACATTATTTTTTGGAGTAAAGTTAAACGAAGGCAGCCGCTGGATAAGATTGCCAATTATCAACCTCACATTCCAGACCTCTGATCTTGCAAAACTTGCACTGTTCATGTATCTCAGCCGCCTGCTCAGCAAGAAGCAGGATGTGATAAAGGATTTTAAAAAAGGTTTTTTGCCTGTGATCACGCCTGTTGCAATAGTATGCATGCTGATTGCGCCGGCAAATTTATCAACTGCCTTATTGATTGGCGCTACCAGTATGATGCTGATGTTCATCGGACGTGTTCGGGCAAAGCACTTGCTTCTTACCATTGGCATCGCGTTAATACCGGTTGCCATATTGATACTCGCTGCTGTCATTAGACACAAATCTAATGGCGATATAGTTGAAAAGCCAAAAACAGAACATCACTCAAGATTACTGGTGCGTGTCGATACCTGGATCAACCGCGTTGAAAGTTTTATATACGGAGGTAAAGAAAACAATAGCGACGATAATTATCAGGTAAATCAGGCAAAGATTGCTATTGCTAAAGGTGGATGGATCGGGTTAGGGCCCGGCAACAGCCAGCAAAGGAATTTTCTTCCACATCCGTATTCCGATTTTATTTATGCCATCATCATCGAAGAATATGGATTGGTTGGGGGTGCTATTATTATCGGTATTTATTTAATGTTCCTGTTCAGGAGTATCCGTATTTATAAACGATGCCCCTTTGCATTCGGAGCTTTTTTGGCTCTTGGATTGAGTTTTACGCTGATGATTCAGGCACTTGCAAACATGGCTGTAAATGTGAATTTATTTCCTGTAACAGGAGTAACGCTTCCCTTGGTGAGCATGGGCGGCAGTTCATTTTTATTTACGTGCCTTGCCATAGGAATATTGCTGAGTGTTGCACGAAATGTTGAACAACTCGAAGGCGACAAAATTGAAAGGGAATTGGAAGCTACTGAAGCATCTGTTGAAAATTAAAAAGTGAGCACGAAAATTATCATAGCAGGTGGAGGAACAGGCGGTCATATTTTTCCGGCAATTGCGATTGCAAATGCACTGAAAAAAATTGACAATGCAATTGAAATATTGTTTGTGGGTGCAAATGAAAAAATGGAAATGGAGAAGGTGCCACAGGCTGGATACAAAATTATTGGGATTGATATAGCGGGGTTCAACAGAAGTTCTTTGATAAAAAATATTGCCTTACCATTTAAACTGATAAAAAGTTTTTTGCAAGTAAAGCAAATAATAAAATCATTCAGGCCGGACGCGGTTGTTGGTGTTGGCGGTTATTCAAGCTTTCCGGTGCTGCGCTATGCGCAGGCAAAAAATATCCCGACGTTTATCCACGAATCCAATTCGTTTGCCGGGAAGTCGAATATTTTATTAGGTAAGAAGGCAGTGAAAATTTTTACGGCAAGCGATAGCATGGGAAAATTTTTTCCGGCGAATAAAATTGTCATTACAGGAAATCCAGTGCGGGGGAGCATTGCAAATAGTTCAATAGATCGTGAAGAAGGAATAATTTTTTTTGGTTTGGATCCTGTAAAGAAAACAGTGCTTTCTACAGGCGGAAGCCTGGGGGCAAAAAGCATTAATGAAGCGATTGGTGATCATATTGATGAGTTTGGGAAAAATGATTTGCAACTGATCTGGCAAACGGGAAAACTATACGCTGATAAAGCAAAAGAGATAACAGCAGGGAAAAAAAATATCTGGACGAATGATTTTATAACAAAGATGGAAAATGCATTTGCCGCTGCGGATATAGTGATTTCAAGGTCAGGAGCGATGTCCATTGCAGAGTTGTGTGTAGCAAAAAAGCCAGTCGTGTTCGTCCCTTTTCCTTTTGCCGCAGAAGACCATCAAATGGTAAATGCGCAAAAGTTGGTGAATAAAAATGCAGGCATATTGATAAAAGATAATGATGCAAAATTAAAACTGATATCGACTATTGTCGCTTTATCAAAAGATGAAAACAAGCAAAACGAGTTGAAAGAAAATATAGGAAAGTTGGCAATAACAAATGCAGATGAAATGATTGCGAAGGAAATATTGAATACAATCAGGTAATGGAAATCAACGATATAAGGCGAATTTATTTTATTGGTATTGGAGGTATTGGAATGAGTGCTTTGGCAAGATATTTTAGCTCAAAAGGTGCTTCGGTAAGCGGTTATGATAAAACAGAAACACCGTTGACTGACCAGCTAAGCAGAGAAGGAATTAAAGTTCATTATGATGACAATATTGAGTTGATTGATAAAGAGGCACAGATGGTTGTGTATACGCCGGCCGTTCCGGGAGGTCACAAAGAGCTGAGTTATTACAGGCAGAATAATTATACTGTATTAAAGCGAAGTGATGTATTGGGTGCGATAACGAGAAGTTCTTTTAATATCTGTGTCGCAGGCACGCACGGCAAAACGACGACCAGTACCATGATAGCGCATATTCTGCGGCGCAGCGGCTATGGGTGTAATGCCTTTCTGGGCGGGATTGCAGTGAACTATGACAGCAATTTCTGGAGCAGCGAAAAAAATGTTTGCGTGGTGGAAGCAGATGAGTACGACAGAAGTTTCTTGAAACTAAGCCCGGATGTAGCAGTAATCACTGCGATGGATGCAGACCATCTGGACATCTACGGAACAGCAGAAGCAGTGGAGCAGGCGTTTATAGATTTTTCGGGTAAGCTGAAACCCGGAGGGTTGTTATTAACCAGGGTTGGATTGCACAGGGAACAAGATCTGAAAGCTGATAGGCATATACGTTATAGCCTGCAAAACAAAATGGCAGATGCGCATGCCGCAAATATCAGGATGGATCACGGCAGCTATGAGTTTGATGTGCTGATAAAAAAGTGGACGATTGAGAAAGTGAGATTAAACATGGGGGGGATGCATAATGTGGAAAATGCGGTAGTGGCAATAACAATAGCCCATTCACTTGGGATAGAAAATGAAAAAATAAAAGTGGCAGTAGAAGATTTTAAAGGAGTGAAGAGAAGGTTTGAATACGTGATCAAAAATAAAAAGCAAATTTTTATTGATGATTACGCTCACCACCCTGAAGAGCTGAAGGCATTGATAAGCGGGGCAAAAAGCTTGTTTCCGCAATTAAAATGCACAGTTATTTTTCAGCCGCATTTGTATTCGAGGACAAGGGATTTTGCGGATGGATTTGCTGAAAGTTTGGATATGGCTGATGATGTGATACTGTTACCCATTTATCCTGCAAGAGAATTGCCGGTTGAAGGAGTGACAAGCAAACTGATTTTTGAAAAAATGAAAAATTATAACAAGCATTTGATGAGTAAAGAAGAATTGCTTAATAACATGAATGAGAAAAAGGACGGTCTTTTCATAACGGCAGGTGCGGGTGATGTAGATGCGTTGGTACTGCCAATCAGAAATATCCTGCAGAAAACGAACTAACCCATATTGTGCGAGGGATTTTTTCACCCGCGCATATTGTACCCATCTGACGGTCAAAACGGGGCCGTTGGGTGGGTACGAAATGGAGAAAAAATACAGGCAATGAGCATAAAAGACAATATAAGAAAAGCACTTTTTGTTGCGGTCTGGTGTCTAATGGGGGCAGGCATGCTGTTGCTGCTTGTGGCTGCTATCAAAAAAAGGAACAATAAAACCTGCAAGGGATTGCGAGTGGAAATTCAAAGCCCATCGCAACATTATTTTATTGACAGGAATGACATCGTGACAATCGTTTCTGACAGCAACATAATAAAGCCAAATGGCAAGGCAATCAGCTCGTTCAACTTAATGGCGATGGAAGATAAGTTGAAAAAAGATGTATGGATAAAAAAGGCGGAGGTGTTTTTTGACAACAATGATATTTTTCGGATATCTATTACCGAAAAGGAGCCCATCGCAAGGATTTTTACTGTTGGCGGAAACAGCTTTTATATTGACAGCAGCGGCGCCCAGTTGCCTTTAAGCAATAAATTGGCAGTGAGGTTACCGGTGTTCACCGGTTTCCCTGCAGAGAAAATCAGGCTAACCGGAGCAGATGGTTTGCTGGTAGAGCAGATAAAAAAGATTGATCAATATATACTCAATGATTCCTTCTGGTCGGCACAGATAGCTCAGATTGATATCACGCCAAACAGAACTTTTGAATTGGTACCGGTCGTGGGTAATCATGTCATAGCATTCGGCGATGGGAATGAATGCGAAAAAAAATTTCATCACTTATTTATATTCTATAAAGAGGTGTTGAGCAAAACTGGTTTTGATAAATATGCCAGAATAGATGTTCAGTATGATGGTGAAGTGATTGGAACAAAGAAAGCTGGCCTGATGAAAAAACCTGATTCGATTCAGGCAGTTAAAAACATTGCACTGATGATAAAATCTGCCCAGCAATTGCAGGCAGATACGGCAAAACGGCAAAATATAAAGCCGCTTGAGAATATGGGTGGTGATAGAAATTTCAGGAGCGGAGATGAGGAGGATAGTTTGGTGGTGCGGATTAAAAAGAATTAGGGATGTGTGAATGGTTAATCATGAACGAAGAATTGAATGGAGGTTTTGGCCAGGTCAGGCTTTCAGACCGGAAAAAATAAAAAAACAGGTCTTGTCATCGCTCGTGAAACTGAAGCTGAGCAGATGAGTAATCAATAATTAAAAAGACGTGATTGAAGCCGTAAATTTTATAACAACAAAAAAACAACAAAAAATAAACTATGAACCACGAACAACCCATTATCGTCGGACTCGACATCGGGACTACCAAGATTGCTGCTATTGCCGGCCGGAAAAATGAATTTGGAAAACTGGAGATTCTTGGCTTTGGCCGCGCCAATTCAAATGGCGTGAAGCATGGCCAGGTGCTGAATATTGATGAAACCATCAAAGCCATTAAGATGGCACTTGATAATTGTTATGAATCAAACCCAAACCTGGGTATCAGTGAAGTGTACGTGGGTGTTGCCGGCCATCATATTAAAAGCCTTCAAACTCGTGGTGATATTGTGCGGCAGCAAACTGATGATGAGATTACACAGCGCGAAATCGATCAGTTGATTGCTGACCAGTACAAAACGTATATACCTGCCGGTGATCAGATCATTGATGTAATACCACAGGAGTTCACCGTTGATAATTTTCAAAACATACCGAACCCGATTGGTTATGGCGGGGTAAAAGTGGGCGCAAATTTCCATATTATCACCGGGGATAAAAACGCGATCCGAAATATTACACGTGCAGTAGAGAAAAGCGGACTACATACAAAAGACTTAGTGCTGCAACCCCTTGCATCTGCTGCGGCGGTAATGGGCCTTGAAGATTTGGAAGCTGGTGTTGCGATTGTTGATATCGGTGGTGGCACCACAGACCTCGCTGTTTTTTATGAAGGTATTTTGAAACACACAGCAGTAATTCCTTTTGGCGGAGAAAATATTACCAATGATATCAAAACCGGACTGGGTGTTTTGAAAACACAGGCTGAGCAAATGAAAGTGCAATTTGGCTCTGCCTTGGCGAATGAAGCAAAATCAAATGCTTTCATCACCATTCCTGGTTTGCGTGGGATGCCTGCAAAAGAAATCAGCGTGAAAAACCTCGCCAATATTATTCAGGCGCGCATGAATGAGATTATGGATTTTGTCAGTTATCATCTGAAGCAAGTTGGGCTCGACAATAAAATGCTGAATGGAGGTATCGTTCTGACGGGCGGAGGTTCTCAATTAAAACATCTGATACAATTAACAGAATATATAACCGGATTGAATGCACGTATCGGTTTCCCCACAGAGCATTTGACAGCAGGGCACATTGAAGAATTGGCGAAGCCAACTTACTCAACGTGCATCGGATTAATATTAAAAGGCTACAGCGATTACGAACATAATCGCAAACAATTTGAGCAAACACATGTGAAAGTGGAAGTGCCGGAAAATTTGAAAAGGCCAGATGTAATTGAAGAGAGCATTGTTTCCGAAGAATTCATTCAGGAAGAGAAAGTGAAAAACAGAAAAAGCATAAAGGATTTCTGGGGCAAGTTCAAAGACGGCATTATTGAATTGTTCAAGGAAGAAGAAGACCATGCACTATAGTGAGTGGTGAATTGTGAGTTGCGAATGGGAAAATCTACCTACTCACAACTCACCAAAAAATTACTAATCCAAAAAATTTCACAATGATCCATTTTGATCTGCCAAAAGAAAAATCATCCATCATCAAAGTGATTGGCGTGGGTGGCGGCGGCAGCAACGCAGTCAATTACATGTTCAGCCAGAATATTGAAGGCGTGAATTTTATTATTTGCAATACGGATGCGCAAGCAATCGCTCAGAGCCGCGTACCAAACAAAGTCCAGCTCGGGCCGCACTTAACACAGGGGCTTGGTGCCGGAGCGAATCCGGATGTTGGCCGCCAGGCAACAGAAGAAAGTTTAGAAGAGATCAAGCAGATTCTCGAAGTGAACACCAAGATGGTATTCATCACTGTTGGCATGGGAGGAGGCACCGGCACAGGTGGCGCTCCGATCATTGCAAAAATTTGCAAAGATCTGGGAATACTAACTGTCGGTATTGTGACCACGCCATTTTCTTACGAGGGAAGAAAGCGCCAGCTTCAGGCTGAAGAAGGTATACGCGTGATGAAGCAATATGTGGACACACTATTGGTGATCAGCAACGACAAGCTTCGCCATCAGTTTGGGAATCTGAAAATGAAAGAAGCGTTCAGCAAAGCAGATAATGTGTTAGCGACTGCAGCGAAATGTATCACCGATGTTATCAATAGCACTGGCCAGATTAACGTGGATTTTGCCGATGTGTGCACGGTAATGCGCAATGGTGGTGTTGCTATTTTGGGCAGTGCTGCAACAGAAGGTGAAAACCGTGCCCAGCAAGCCATTGAAGAGGCGTTGAATTCTCCGTTGCTGAACGACAATGATATCCGCGGAGCACAATGGATACTGATCAATATCAATTCATCGGAAGGCCAATATGAATTCACGATGGATGAAGTAGAGATCATCCAGAATTATCTGATCAACCGCGCCGGTGAGCATACTGATGTGATTCTTGGATTGGGTTACGATAATTCGCTTGACGCAAAAATCGGCATCACACTCATCGCAACCGGCTTTGAATATAAAGACCCGTTTACAAAAGATCAACCTGTTAAAACCGAACCTAAGAAAGAAGAAAAGATCGTCATGCCTTTGGTCCTGCCCGACGAAAAAACACAAACAGAAAAAGGGCCTGTGCTACCTCTCGTTACACAAAAAGAACAACCGGCATCGGGGCAACTATATGTTGCCCCGGAGGCCCTGCCGGACTTGATGCAGCCTCAATTGGTTAAGGAAGAAAAAACAGAAACGTGCATACCGATTATTTTCTTTGAAGATGATGCTGATAGTAAAATTACTGTGGAAAAAAAGGAAGACGAAAAGCAAACGGAATGGCTACATTCGCAACACCTCGTTTCCACACAGGAAGAAAAAAATCTGGTTACAAACACTGCGCCTGGTTCGCCGGCGTCTGCAGTATCTGCGGGATACCTTGCAAGGCCCAAAAATATATATGCAGAAGAGCCAAGGCCAGCAAAACAATCCAGCCCGGAACACATACCTGTGAAGGATTTCATCTCAGGTACAACTGCAGCTAATCCGTTAAAGGAAGAAGAACCTTCCCCCGATATGCAGTTGGTATTTAAAGATATTCCAGCGGCGGATGTGCCGATTGCCCATCAGGCTCACAATAATCCGGACACGGAGCAACCCTTCGAGGAACCTGCGATGCAGGACAAGGAAGAGGAACAAAAGCGCCGGGCAGCAGAGCGGATAAATAAGTTGCGCAACTTATCGTTCAATATCAATGCTGCAGATCCGAATAATGAGTTTGAGACTGTGCCGGCCTACATCCGCCGTAATTTGGAATTGTACAACACCATCTCCAACGTCGAGAATTTTTACAGCAACTACGAGGTAAAGAACGACGAGAATAATAATACATCTATCAGCACTATCAATACTTTTTTAGACGGCAAAAAGCCTGACTAACGGATTCGTGCAACCGATAATGACAGTTTGTTTTTAGTTGTTTGCTCCCCCTGGCTTTCCGGGGGGATTTCTTGTTATGAATGGTAGTTTGGTTATCTATGGATGGTTTCAATTGATCGAAGTGCGAAAATCAAGTTAAATTAATGTTTGGCAGAGTCCGAAAACCTCAGTGCAGGTTTTGTAATATTGTATTCTACGGTTAAACTATTCTCCCTTAAATCCCCCTTTTTCTTACCTTTGCTCCCCTGCCAATTTGACTTGCAAATCTTTGTAGCATTTTTTTTGACAAAGTAAAAAGCGTTTAGCAGGAATTACCATTAACAAAAGAAATTATGAGCATATTCTCGAAGCTGTTTGGTGGCAATAAGTCGCAGAAAGATATTAAAATTATCCAACCCCTTGTTGGCGAGATCAACAAGCATTTTAATTCTTATCAATCATTAACCAATGATCAGCTAAGAAATAAAACACAGGAATTCAAACAACGCATCAAAGAACATCTGAACATGATTGATTCTGAGATTTCGGACCTGAATAAAAAAGCGGAAGAACTCCCCTTCAGTGATATTAATGGGAAAGACGTTCTTTATAATCAGGTTGATGAATTGAAAAAAAACCGTGACAAAGAAATTGAGGTGATTCTTAAAGAACTTTTGCCCGAAGCATTTGCTGTGGTAAAAGAAACGGCACGGCGCTTTAAAGATAACACAGAAGTGATTGCAACAGCAACTGATCTGGACAAAGAACTGAGCATTAAAAAAGAGCATGCACGGATTGAGGGCGATAAAGTAATTTATAAAAACACTTGGACTGCTGGCGGTACACCCATTACCTGGAACATGGTTCACTATGATGTGCAGTTGATCGGCGGAACTGTTTTGCATGAAGGGAAAATAGCAGAAATGGCAACTGGCGAAGGTAAAACGCTTGTATCCACGTTGCCCGCATATTTGAACGCGCTTGCCGGCGAAGGCGTTCATATCGTTACAGTAAATGATTACCTCGCACGCCGTGACTCCGAATGGAACGGCCCGATTTTCGAATGGCTTGGATTGACGGTTGATTGCATTGACAAGCATGAGCCAAATAGCGAGGCACGCCGTAAGGCCTATTATGCGGATATTACATATGGCACTAACAATGAATTTGGCTTCGATTACCTGCGCGATAACATGGTACACTCTCCCGATGAAATGGTTCAGCGCAAACATCATTACGCAATGGTGGATGAAGTAGATAGCGTGCTGATTGATGATGCAAGAACCCCGCTGATTATTTCCGGCCCTGTACCCAAAGGCGATGACCAGCAATATCATATTTTAAGAAGCCGCGTTGAAAGATTGATTGATGCCCAGAAAAAAGTTGTCAATCAGTTTTTGAATGAAGCAAAGAAAAAAATCTCAGAGGGAAACGACGATCCGAAAGACGGCGGGCTTGCCTTGATGCGGGCTTATCGGGGGTTGCCAAAGAACGGCCCATTGATAAAATTTTTAAGCGAGCCGGGCATCAGGGTGCGGTTGCAGAAATCAGAAAATTATTACCTCGCCGATCAGCAAAAGCAAATGCCTGTGGTAGATGCAGAGTTATTTTTTCACATTGACGAAAAAAATAACTCTGTTGACCTGACTGACAGAGGTATCCAAATGATTACCCGCGAAGGAGAGGATCCCGAATTCTTTATTATACCGGATATCGGTGTAAAGCTGGCTGATATTGAAAAAAGCAGTTTAAGCTCAGAGGAAAAATTACAACAAAAAGAGATCTTGTTAAATGAATATGCCGTGAAAGCAGACCGCATTCACACAGTACAGCAATTGTTAAAAGCTTATACATTATTTGATAAAGATGTGGAGTATGTGGTGATGGATGGCCAGGTGAAGATTGTAGATGAACAAACCGGACGTATATTGGATGGACGCCGCTACAGTGATGGCCTGCATCAGGCTATTGAAGCAAAAGAAAATGTGAAGATTGAAGCTGCCACTCAAACCTATGCCACGGTTACTTTGCAGAATTATTTCCGCATGTATCACAAACTGGCGGGTATGACAGGCACTGCAGAAACCGAAGCTGCCGAGCTGTGGGATATTTATAAACTGGATGTCGTTACTGTTCCGACAAATGTTCCTGCTATTCGTAAAGACAGCCAGGATCTTGTTTTTAAAACCAAACGTGAGAAATATAAATCAGTTATCGACGAGATAGAGAGATTACGCAGTGAAGGAAGGCCTTCACTTGTTGGTACCACTTCAGTCGAGGTAAGCGAATTGCTCAGTAAAATGCTGAACGTAAAAAAAATCCCGCACAATGTATTGAACGCGAAGCAGCATGCAAGGGAAGCACAAGTTGTTGCAGAGGCTGGTCTCAATGGTGCAGTTACTATTGCCACAAACATGGCTGGTCGTGGTACAGACATCAAGCTTGGGCCTGGCGTGAAAGAAGCTGGTGGTCTTGCTATCATTGGCACCGAGCGACATGAATCACGAAGAGTTGACAGGCAGTTGCGCGGGCGTTCCGCGCGTCAGGGAGATCCGGGCACTACTCAGTTTTATGTTGCTTTGGAAGATGATCTCATGCGCATGTTCGGCAGTGAGCGCATTGCTTCGTTGATGGACAAGATGGGCTATAAGGAAGGCGAGGTGATTCAGCACAGCATGGTAACCAAAAGCATTGAACGGGCTCAGAAAAAAGTAGAAGAAAATAATTTCGGTATCAGAAAGCGCCTGCTTGAATATGATGATGTGATGAACAAGCAGCGCAACGTGGTTTACAAAAAACGCAATCATGCTTTATTTGGCGACAGGCTTGCACTTGACCTGGATAATGCATTTTATATCGTTGCCGAAGGCCTCGTAAATTCATTTAAAGGAATGGATGATTATGAAGGCTTCAGGCTTTCAGCGATTGTGAATTTTGGTATTGACACTTCGATTGACAAAGAAGAATTTTTACGAGGTGATGAGAACACGCTGAGCGAGAAATTATACACCGAAGCTACGCAGAACTATGAGCGTAAGCAGGAAGAATTGCGAAAGCATTCTCTTCCGATTTTTAAAAATATCCTCTTAACCCAGGGAAGGCATATTGAAAATGTGGTAGTGCCATTTTCCGATGGAAAGAGGTCTATGAATGTGCTCGCCAACCTGCAGAAAACGATCAACACCGAAGGTCGCGAATTGATGAATGCTGTAGAAAGGCAGATTACATTGGGCATTATTGATGATGCATGGAAAGAACATCTCCGCGCCATGGATGACCTGAAACAAAGTGTGCAGACGGCATATCTTGAACAGAAAGATCCGCTGGTGATCTATAAAATGGAGGCATTCGATCTCTTCAGGCAAATGGACAGCGAAGTGAACAAAGATATCGTGAGTTTCCTTTGCCATTGTGCTATTCCTGTTGAACAGGAAAACGCGCCGTTGCGCGAAGGCCGTGAACAGAAAACGGATATGAGCAAGATGAAAGTGCGTAAAGATGAACTGGTCACATCTACAGATAGCCATGGCCGTGAGATAGTGAAGGAAGGCCCGGATTATTATGAGCCATCAGAACCCGTGAAACGCGAGCCCATCAAGGTAGGCCCTAAAATCGGCCGCAATGACCCATGTCCATGCGGTAGCGGGAAGAAGTATAAGAACTGCCACGGGAAAGATGCATCGTAAAAAAATCTTGGAAACTATTATTGATCAAATAAAAAAACGGGGCTGAGAACAGTCCCGTTTTGTTCTACTACACATGAGGGCTAGTCTATCCTGATATTAAACCCTCCGTTCTTTTTATAAATGTGGGTATTGCCTTTTTTGAAATGTGCTTTGTAGTTGTTCAGCACTTCCTGTGGTTGTTTTTGATGGTTTATAAGCAAATCGCCGTCTTTGTATTCTATATCGTAATCTTTTTTCGTATTTATTAACCCATCCTTTTCCATTTCATCGAGCATTTGTTGCCAGGCTTTCAGTTCCTCTTTAGCCTTTTTTATGCCATCCTTCGCTTTGCTCATTCCTTCTTTCATGCTCACTTTGTTCTTTTCTATTTCCAGCTTTGCATTTTCCAGCTCTTTTCTGATCTGGCTCATATCTATTTTACTGGCTTCCTCAATACTCCGCTTAAATTCATCATTGTTCATATTTTCTTTGGCCGCTTCAAAGGAGTGTTCAATGTCACTCTGCATTTTCTTAAAGTCAATTTTCCTTTCAGCTTGTTGCATGGCCAGTTTTGTTTCTTCTTTTATTTTATCAAAATCTATTTCCTTCAATGATTCATCTACCTCTTTTTTTATTTTTTCCTCATCAATCTGGTGATGCCCCATTTCTTCATTTGCCCTTTCCATGGAAACTTCTATCTCTTTCTGTATTTTTTTCCAATCTATATTCTCCAGTTGAGTACCCCGGTTTTCCATGGCCTCATCCAATTTGGGTAGTTCCTTATCAAGATCTGTTTCATTCGGCTCTTTGCCGTTTTCGCGGATTGTTTTATGCCGCCTTTTAGACGGAACTGTATCTTCCGTGCTGTAAGGATTATTGGATTTCATGTTTGGTTTTGTTTGCCATGCAATGGCCGAAACAGCGAGGCTGGCAGGCAATAATGCAAGCAGCAGGTGCTTTGTTTTGAGGTGCAACATGAGGTTTTTTTTAAAAAGATTAAGAATTAATACGATTTTGTTCGTACTAAAGTACGATTTCAATCGTAATTGTTGCACGTTGTTAAAATAAATTCGGTTTTTTAAAAAGTAAATAGGAAATGGTCAATAGTGAGTTATGAATGGATCAGGAAACCCCAGGAGACTTTTTAAATCCCGACAGACATATTAAAATGAAATCAGCACAGTGAAATCATCTGAATCGAAAATCACTGTTTAGAATTTTGCCGACTTAATTCAGCTTTTCCTGACTGCCCATTTCCACATTTCTTTCCAGGTAATTTTCTTGCCGTACATTAAAATGCCGGTACGGTAAATTTTAGCAGTGAGCCATGTGAAGAATAAAAAGCCAAGTATTAATAAGACCATGGACAAAATGATTTGCCAGGCAGGAGGGCTATACGCGATTCTGCCCATCATCACTATTGGTGAAGTGAGGGGGAAGAGGCTACCGAATATTGCGAGGCTGCTATTAGGATCGTTAACGGCTTTCGTCATAATAACGAAGGCTAAAATAATCGGCATCATAATCGGGAATGTAAGCTGCTGCGCTTCCTGTTGATCTTCGCTCACAGCACTGCCAACGGCTGCAAATAATGAAGCGTAGATCAGGTAACCGCCAAGAAAATAAAAGACAAAACAAAAAACCATTAGCCCGATAGGTAAGGACTTGATTCCTTCGGAAATAGTGAGCAGCATATTTTCCTGGCCACCGGGCTGTGCTGCCTGGGCCGCTGCCATTTGGTGGAATATGCCTGGGAATATAACGGGTATGATTAACTGCAATAAGAACATCAGTATAAGCCAGATGCCAAACTGTGTAAGGCCCACTGCACCGATCCCAATGATTTTACCCAGCATCAATTGAAAGGGTTTCACAGAGCTTACGATCACTTCCGCAATACGGTTCACTTTTTCTTCCATCACGCCGCGCATCACCATCATTCCGTAAATCAGCAGTATCATATAAATCAAAATGCCAGCAGCAAATGAAAATGCATAAGCAACGCCTGCAACTGCTTTTTTCTCTCCATTTGCTGAATCAATTGTATTGTCAACAGTCACATCTGCACTGATTGCTTTATATTTTTCTGGATCAATTTGTGCAGCTACCATGCGCTTTGTCTCGATAGCCTTATTGATAATACTCTCTATTTTCCCTTTATCAGAAAGGCTCACTGCTGCCTGGCTATGCAGCTTGATGCCTAAAGGTTTGTCAATATTAAGTTTGGGGACATATAAAAAGGATGAATAGCCCAGCGTTTTGTATTTTTCTTTGAATGATTGCTCCGTTTCATTTTGAATGAAAGTGTAATTGGCCTGATCTCCGTTAGGAACACTGATTTTGCCATTAAACAAACTGTCCTCATCCAGGACAGCAATTTTTTGAGAGTTGGTGCTTCCGCTTATAGATATGGCAATGATGGCAGCATAAAAACCAATGATGATCAGCGGCACCAGAATAGTAGTGAGCAGAAAAGATCTCTTTTTTACCCGTGTAAGATATTCTCGTTGTAAAACAAGCCAGATTTTATTCATAATATTTTTTTAAGCAGTTACTGATTGAAATTGCCTTGCAAGCGGCGTGCCTTCCACTAATTTGATAAAGATGTCACTAAGTGAAGGCAGCATTTCATTAAAAGAAACCACGTTTGCATTTTGCTGAATGAAATATTGCAGCACGTCATTCGGGCGAAAGCCATTGCCGATTTTTATCACAAGGCTGTTATCTTTTTTCCCGATCACTTCAAAATGCGATGAGGAAAAAGAAACCGGGATTTGCTCAAGCCCAATGCTGTAAAGGTTTTCCTTGAATTGCTGTTTCACTTCGTTTACGCTCCCGTCTAATATTTTTTTGCCCTTGTTCACGAGAATGATATGGTCACAGATTTCTTCTACCTGCTCCATGCGGTGCGTGCTGAAAATGATGGTGGCGCCTTTTTTTGCCAGGTTATTGATCTCATCTTTTATCAGGTTGCTGTTCACGGGATCGAGCCCGCTGAAAGGCTCATCCAAAATAATCAGTTTAGGCTCATGCAAAACGGTGGTGACAAATTGTAATTTTTGTCCCATGCCCTTGCTCAGGTCTTCCACTTTTTTGTTCCACCAGCTTTGCATCTCAAATTTGATAAACCACTCTTTCACTTTTGCAACGGCTTCGGCTTTGCTCAGCCCTTTTAACTGGGCAAGGTAAACGGCCTGCTCACCAATTTTCATTTTTTTATAAAGCCCGCGTTCTTCAGGCATATAGCCAATTTGACCTACATCATTGATAGGATCGAAAGTTTTTCCGTTCAATAAAATTTCTCCTTCGTCAGGATAAAAAATTCCGGTGATCATCCGGATCAGCGTGGTTTTGCCGGCGCCGTTCGGGCCTAGCAAACCAAAAATGGATCCTTTCCGCAGACCAAAACTGATATCATCCACCGCTTTTTGTGTGGCAAAATATTTCTTCAGGTTCTTAACTTCAAGAAGGTTCATGTACAGTTAATTTATTTACCCGATAAAGATTATGAAAAAATATTGACAAGCCATAAAAAAATGAAGAAAGGCAAAATTCATATTAAGCTTTGAGCGGCGGGCTATGAGCTTCGAAAAAGCGCTCGTATGTGTATTCATGACTTATTAATAGCTACAGATGCAAGCTGCGCTGCTACTCTTTCTCCATCCATCGCTGCGCTAACAATACCGCCGGCGTATCCTGCTCCTTCACCGCAGGGATAAAGGTTCTTTATTTGCGGGTGATGCAATGAAACCGGATCTCTTGGTATGCGGACAGGTGATGAAGTGCGTGATTCAGTGGCAACAATTACGGCATCATTGGTATAGTATCCTTTCATTTTTTTTCCGAAAGCAAGAAGCGCATGACGCAAGGCATCGTTGATGAATAATGGCAGCGAGTCTTTTAATTGAGCAGCATGGATACCGGGTAAATAAGAACAGTCTGGCAGCGAAGAAGAAATTTTATCATCAACAAAATCGGCCATGCGCTGGGCAGGCGCAATAAATTTTCCTCCACCGGATTGAAATGCTTTTTGCTCAACAGACTGCTGAAAATACATTGCTGCTAAAGGCCCGTATTTTTTGTATGTACCAAAATCTTTCTCGTCAACGCTTACAACCATGCCTGAATTTGCAAAAGGATTATTTCTTTTCGAAGGAGACCATCCATTTACAACAATCTCATTATTACCAGTCGCTGCGGGCGCAATAATCCCTCCCGGGCACATGCAGAATGAGAACACCCCTTTCTTATTTATCTGTTCGACCAAACTATAAGAAGCAGGTGGGAGATAATCGCCGCGGGCATCGCAGTGATATTGAATATGATCAATCAGGCTTTGCGGATGCTCTATGCGAATGCCCAACGCGAAAGGTTTGGCTTCAATCAGGATGTTTTTATGATGAAGCAGATGAAAGATATCTCTTGCAGAATGGCCTGTTGCCAGTATCACTGCATCTGCATCAAAAATATTTCCATCCGATGTTTTGGCTGATTTTATAATTTCATCTTTAATGATAAAGTCAATCACTTTTTTTTCAAACAGGAATATTCCTCCGCTATTTATTATCTGTTCACGAATGGCAGTAATGATCTGGGGTAATTTATTAGTGCCTATATGTGGATGGGCATCAAACAAAATATTTTCCTCAGCCCCGAACTGCACAAGTAAATTCAAAATACGGTTCACATCCCCGCGCTTGGTACTTCGGGTGTATAGCTTTCCATCACTGTAAGTGCCGGCACCCCCTTCGCCAAAGCAATAATTGCTTTCTGTGTTTATGATACCTTCCTTATTCAGTATTGCAAGGTCTCTTCGCCTTGCCCGGACGTCTTTACCTCTTTCTAATATTATGGGCTGAATATTTTGTTCGATGCATTTCAGTGCCGCAAATAATCCCGCAGGCCCTGCGCCAATGATGATAGCTTTTTTAGCTACTTTTGAAACATGAGGGAAATCAATCCTTATTATTTTTCTTTCCTGAAAAGGTTCATTGATAAAAATCAACAGTGTCAATAAAATGAGCGGCTGTTTGTTTCTGGCATCAATCGAGCGTTTGAGGATATGAAAACCTGAAATGCCATTGCTCTTTATTGCAAAAGCATCCGCTATGCTTTGTCTGATGAAGGAATCATCAACAGCTTCTGACGGAAGTAGTTTTAATTGTATGGTTTTTTGCATCGTGCCGGGAAATTTTCCCAAAAACGAATAAAGTTTTTAAGTTTTAGAATTTAAATGTGAGTCCGGTGTTAAGAACAGAAGTTATGTTAAAACCCAGCTCTGCGTAAACGCCGAAATTAGGAGTAAAATAATAATGAGCACCCGCAAAAGCGCCAGTTCCTATCGCGCTTGCTTTACTGTAACTATAATTATACCCAGAAGGTGCATTGTTGGATGAGGATGTTATAACATATCCCAAAAGAACACCCGCATAAGGATCAAGTTTTTCACCAATAGCACCATCAAGGGCAAAATGATACGATGCTCTTCCTGCTATTAACACACCTGCATTTGTCCACTTATAAGGACCCGATTTATAGGTAGCAGAGGAATAACTTAATTCTCCACCAACTCCAATGTAACCGATTCCAAGTTTTTCAGTCACCCCATGTTCGTAGCTTGCGTTGAAGCTTATAGGGAATCCCGAATTAGAATAGCCTGTGCCCCAATAGACATCCCCCAAGCCAAAACCAACATTAATTACATTAGTGCCCTTTTCAAACACTTCGGATTTTTGAGAAAAAGAAGTGTACGAGATAAAAACGATAACCACACTTGCCAATAATTTTTTCATGAGAAAATTTTAAAGTGAACAATCAAAAATTTTGAGTTGCAAATCTAAATACTAAAAAATAAAAAAGATTTTATTAATGCCCGTTTTCATTTTTTTTAAGTTATTTTTTATAATAAGCACTATGCTAATGATTTAAATTTTTCTACCTGAAATAAATAATAAGCCAGTCAATAACCATGCAAATTTTTTTTATAAAAAGAACAAAGTATTTATTTGGTGCAATCAAATTCTTTGTATCTTCAATTGCTTACTCAATTTGATATTTTCATGAAGAACAGTCTTCCCATGATTACTTCCATTTCCGGTTCTTCAAAAAATATACAGCCAGCCACAGTGTTATCAGGTAATACAATTGTATACAGCATTAAATTATTTTGTTATTAAAATCATTTAAAACATTCAGTAAATATGCTACTGTTGCAGATTGAAAAAACAATGGAATAAAAAATTTTTTTTTCAGTAAAAAACTTTGATATTCGTTCCCCTGCTAAACTTTTTTAAACCAGGTTTCTATTTGAAAAAAGCGCAAAAAAATATTTTAAAACCAACATAAAACTGCTTATCATTTATAATGGCAAAAACGTTTGAAAAAGTATGGATCAATTGCCTGGAGATTATTAAGGATATTGTGGAATGGCAGCATTATAAAACATGGTTTGAGCCCATTAAGCCGGTAGAATTAAAAAACAGTGTGCTGGTGATACAAGTGCCCAGCCAGTTTTTTTATGAGTACCTTGAAGAGCATTATGTAAATTTATTGGCAAAGACTTTGCGTAGGATTCTGGGAAAAGAAGCGATGCTTGAATATCGTATCATGGTGGACAGTGGCAATCAGCAAAATAAACCTCTGACAATGGACGTGCCGGCCCACGGATATAAAACTTATTCAAACAATGAAATGGATTTTCCTCTTATTATAAATAATCCCGTTAAGAACCCGTTTGTTATCCCCGGGCTTAAAAAAATGCAGATTGATGCGCAGCTTAATCCTGTGCACACTTTCGATGCTTTTATTGAGGGAGATTGTAACCGGGTTGCACGCCGTGCAGGGAAAACGGTTGCCGAAAAGCCCGGTGCAAATTCTTTCAATCCATTGGTTATTTATGGCGGTGTCGGGCTTGGAAAAACACATCTTGCTCAAGCGATCGGCAATGAGGTGAAAAGATTGCACCAGAACAAAGTGGTGCTCTACGTCAGTTCAGAGAAATTCATTAATCAGTTTATTGACCACAGCCGCAACAATGCAATCAATGATTTCATTCATTTCTATCAGTTGGTGGATGTGCTGATTATTGATGATGTGCAATTTTTCAGCAAAGCAGAAAAATCTCAGGATGCATTCTTTGCTATTTTTAATCACCTGCATCAATCGGGCAAGCAATTGATATTGTCTTCAGACAAGCCCCCGAAAGATCTGGACGGCATGCAGGAAAGATTGCTGAGCAGGTTTCGCTGGGGATTGAGCGCAGATCTTCAAGTGCCGGACTACGATACGCGCATTGAAATTCTTGAAAAAAAGATGAAGAACGATGGCCTTGAAATGCCAAAAGAGGTTGTTAAATATCTTGCTTATAATATAAACAGCAATGTTCGCGAACTGGAAGGTGCATTGATATCCCTTTTGGCACAATCTTCGCTCAATAAGCGTGAAATTGATCTTGAATTGGCAAAAAAGGTATTGAGAAATTTTGTAAAAACGAGCAGTAAGGAAATTACTATTGAGACCATTCAACGGATGGTATGCGAATACTATGATGTGCCTTACGACAAACTGCTGCAGAAGACACGCAAGAGGGAGATTGTGCAGGCAAGACAAATCACTATGTACCTTGCAAAAGCATTCACAAAAAATTCATTGAAAACGATCGGCGAGCATTTTGGCGGCCGGGATCATACAACGGTTATACACTCCTGTCAGACGGTAAAAGATTTGATGGACACCGACAGTTTGTTTCGTGAGAACGTTACTGAGTTGCAGCAAAAAGTGCAGCTTGCTGCCATGTGATCCAGCAAAAGATTTATTTACAGCCCGCTCCGCTTTGAGCGGGTTTTTTATTTAACATGAGATGGGAAGATTATAAAAACGAAATAAATAAAAAAGATAAAACCAATTAGGTATAAAAAAAATTAATGATTATTTTTGCCACCCTTCAAAAGGACTGAGCATAAAGGAGAGGTGCCTGAGTGGCCGAAAGGAACGGTTTGCTAAATCGTCGTACGGGTTACACTGTACCGTGGGTTCGAATCCCACCCTCTCCGCTGATAGCCCTTGAAAAGAGGGCTTTTTGCATATCTATACTTCAGTTGTCATTCTTCAAACTCCTTGTTGGCAGTGTATTCCATTCATTTGTAACGGTATTTTTCAACTGGCTGGGTAAAATGGCTGTGTTTCAAAAAACACTTTAAATGTCATTCCATTATTACCCTAATGGTTACCCTTGGCTTCCAGTTACCCTCTACTGTTACAGAAGTTGACAATTGTCGACAATCACTTGCAAATCGGTAACATTCATCTGTAGGATTGTAAAAAATTTGAAAGCATGACTATGAAAAGATTGAAGGTAAATTTTTATCTCAAAGCAGATAAAGTGCGGGATGGGCTTTGCCCCATTTATTGCAAGATTATATTAGGAGGAACTAACGCCACTTTTTCAACCTGTAGGTATATATCTATTGAACGTTGGAAAATAACAAATAGGTTGTTAAGCCCGCTAAGGGTTAAGAACGAAGTATCGCTTAAGAATTTCATCTATGATATTCCCCGCCAGATAGATGAGGCCTATACCCAATTGATGCGTTCTGCTGA